>JAANMW010000094.1_pt1 | contig 87627 bp, 73 predicted proteins | sample 7279671 | NCBI WGS metagenome assembly JAANMW01 (sample SAMN14094541, study PRJNA606508) | bioreactor metagenome | isolation source: A lab-scale SPAN reactor treating ammonium-rich wastewater day 247 | place: Ireland: Galway | collected 2017-09-19 | reverse complement strand
GCGCTGTTGCGCCGCATTGACCTCTACATCCTGAAGTTCGCTTCCATGGCGGCCGCCATGGATGGATCTCTCGAGATTGCGCCCGCTCATTTGACCTCCCGCTTCCTGGCCGGCAGCGCGTGCCGCCTGCTGGGAGACCTTGGCGCGTCCGGCGACTGCCGGCTGGAAACCCTGGTCCACGACAAGCTCGAGGAGGCACAGGGCCAGATGACGCGCAAGCAACTGCGCCAGGCACTGGGTGGGCGAATCAGCGGGGAGAAGCTGGACAGGATTCTCACGGCCATGGAGCGCAACGGCCTGGTTTGCCAGGCTCTGGAACCAGCCGCCCGTGGCAAGACGCGCGTCGTCCGGCTTACCTGAACCCCACGGTTTCACCCCGCTCTGCGGCCAGGATCAAGTCCCAGACGAGGACCGACTACGGCGGTGGTGGCGCTATAACTGACGAAGCTTGCTCCCACTTTCCGGGCGCTTCGAGGCTATTTGACGAGATCTTTGGCCCGGCCGAGAGTAGCGGGCCTCGAAGTGCAACAGCCGGCGCAGACGGCTGCGCCAACTTCCGCCAGCGGTCCTTTGGCCAACCTGAACCAGGTCACCGCCCCCGGCACGCACGGGCCGCCGGCCACCAAGCCGATCTGGCGCCCGAATGAGAACCTCTCCAGGGGTTGGCAGGGCTTGCCACCCCTTGCCACCCCCTCAAATGGCGTAATGTGGCGCCTGCAGTCCAGGGGGTGATGGGGTGACATCAAGTTCTCCACAAACGACTTCCCCAGCCAAGAAGACTCTCAAATATCTGGACTCATTGACTCGCAGAAAAACAAGCTCGCGTCACTTTGCATCAACGAGGAGGAACACAAGGTGAAACAATCTCAACTCATGATCGTCTTGCTCTGGACGGTGCTGGTTCTCAGCCCTGCCCTGGCCCAAACCAACGCGGTCGATACCCGCAAGCTCTACGACGAGAGCTACAAGACGTTCCGGGATGGGGACTATGCCGAGGCCATCAAGGGCTTCGACAAATGCATCAAGGCCAACCCTGCCTTTGTAAAGCCTTTGTCTTTCGGGGCGCGAGCTACTTCTTGCTCGACCAGCACCAGAAGGCAATCAGTGACCTGGACAAAGCTCTTCAGCTGGATCCGGAGAATCCCGAGGCACTCTACTACCGTGGCTGCGCTTACCTTTTCAAAGGCGACTCCAAGCAGGCGATCAAAGACTATGATCGCTTCTTGAAACTTCAGACCGAGAGTGGGGCCGGCTACTTCTACCGAGGCCTGGCTCACTATCGGCTGGGCCAGTTAGAGCCCTGCGTATCGGATACCAGCAAGGCCATCTCCTTTGGTCTGGCCAAGCGCTCGGTGGTCTTCGAGACCGAGGGACTGGATGACTCCCCTCAGGACGCGCGGGAAGTTCCCGGGCGTCCCTTGTTTGCAGTGTTCCCAAGCTCTTGCTCCAGAGCCTCGGCCACGGTGGTGAAGCGGTTGATCGTCCCCACCAGCTCTTCCAGCCCGCCCTGGCGCAGCATGTCGCGTACCGAGGAGCGAGGCTCGACCAGGCGCAGCCGGGCGCCCTCACCGGCCAGCTCGCGGGCAAGCTCGGCCAGAACCTCGCAGGCATGGAGGTCGACGATCGGGGAGCTGGACAGGTCGCAGATGACCAGGCGCGGCCGGGCCCGATGAAACTCCTCCAGGACCGTGTCGCGCATGTGCTCGGCATTGAAGTAGAGCAGGCTGGACTCGACCCGGAAGATTAGCACCCCTTCGATGGGCTCGTTGTCGGGATGGCGGGCCATGTCCGAGAAGCGCCCGGTTCCCGGGATGCGACCGAGGAAGGCCACATAGGGGGAAGAAGCGCGACGGATCAAGAGCAGCAAGGAGATCAGGGCACCGATCATGACCCCTCGCAGCATGCCTGAGCTGAGCACGCCGGCAGTGGCGGCCATGGCGATGAAGAACTCCGTGCGATCCAGCCGGTAGAGCCGCTTCAGGGCGGTGACGTTGATCAGTCCCAAAATGGCTACCAGCACCACGGCTGCCAGCACCGGTTGAGGAAGATCGTGCAGGGAGGAGCCAGAAAGAGGGTGACTACCAGCACCACCAGGCTGGCAAACAACCCCGAGAGGGGCGTGCGCGCCCCGCTGCTCTCGTTGACCAGCGATTGCGACATGCCGCCGCTGATCGGAAAGCCTCGGGTGAGCCCGGCCGCCATTTTGACCGCCCCGAGAGCCAGGAACTCCTGGTTGCAATCGAAGCGCCCGCGATGCTTGGCGGCAAACATCCGGCCGATAGCAGCCGTCTCGACCGCCGCCAGCATGAAGCAGGCCAGAGCCAGCGGCATAAGCTCCTGCAGATCGCCGGGCGTGACAACGGGCAGGCCGGGCACGGGGAGGCCTTCGGGAACGTCTCCCAGCAACTTCACTCCCCGCTCTCCCAGCCGGGCCATGGACGAGGCAAGGATGCCCCCGACCACGACGAACAGGGCGATGGGCTTGTCTTTGGCGTAGATCTTCCCCAGAACCAGGATGGTCAGAGCCACCGAGCCTGTGACCAGAGCAGCCGAGTTCGTGTGGCCCAGCTCGGACAGGAAGGTCGCGCACCGATCCCAGAAATCGCCGTGACTGCCGTGCACCCCGAACAGCTTGGGCAACTGGGTGCTGGCCAGGAAAAGGGCCACCCCGCGCTTGAAGCCTAGCATGACGGTTTCCGAGACGAAGTGGGCGATGGCGCCTCCCCGCACCGCCCAGGCCACCCCGAACCAGGACACCCGCCAGGCCGACCACCCCTGCGCCGAGCAAGAAGCGTCGGGGCACATCGAAGAGAACCGCAAAGCCGGCCGCTGCGATCGCCCCCATCAAAGCCGCCAGCAACACGCTGTGCTGACCGGGGAAAAAAGCCTTCTCCGTGGGACCGCCCCAGGCCAGAATCACTGCCCAGATGCCAACGCTGGCGGCGATAACAGTCAGCAGCGCGCTGGTCGCCCGGGCCACTCCTGAGGTCGTGTCACCGCGAAACAGGTCGGCCGTGCTGCTGACCAGCGGAACCCCCGGGACCAGGAGCAAGATCGAGGCGGCCACGCAGACTCCCGGGCCCGCCAGGGCGAGAGCGGTCGCACTGGCGAAGGCGGCCACCGCCGCGGCGGACAGGAGCTTGCCCAGGCGGGTGGGGCTCAGTTTGTGGCGCAGGGCCTGAGCCAGGCTCGAAGTGACAAGCACCACGGCGAAATCGCGGGCGGTTCCATCCAGGTTGATGGCGAAAGCCAGGCACCCCAGACCCACCGCCAGGGATACCAGCAGCGCGGGATACTGACGGCGCGTTCCCTGCAAGGCTCTCAGCTCGGACTCCACCTCGGCCGGGGCGACCTGGCCCGCTTCCACCCGGGCCAGCAGTTGGAGAATCCGGGCCAGCTTCGACAGCTCGACACCGCTTCGGGCAACCCGGCACAGGCGGGTTTCCTGCTCGTCCCCCGAGATCAGGGTCGCGACGATGCTGCCAGGGGTCACGCTGGCCTCCATCGCGGCAGCTCCCAGGCCGGTTCCCAGGCGTCGGACCGACTCTTCGACCAGCGAGGTGTTGGCTCCGCTCTCGAGCATGACCGTTCCAGCCTGAGGGCTCAGCCGCAAAGCGTGTGTCCTCTCCCGATGGTCCATCAAGGCGAGGCGCTTCTGCGCTTCGGCTGGGTGTCCTTTGGGGAACCTGGTCTGATACAGATCATTGCCTGGAGGAGATCTGGCCCTCAGGATGGCATCCATGCTCCTTAGAATCTGCCTGGTTCCCGGTTGTCAGGCCTGGTAGACTCCATGGGATTTTGCTCGTTCGATACCCGCTGCGAGCATTCGATGAAAGCGAGGTCTTCCGCTGTGCTCAGCCTGAAGGAATATGATATTCACCTGCCCACCGTCTACCGCAACCTGGCCCCGGCTGCCCTTTACGAGGCGGCGCTGAAGAACGAGAAGGGCACCCTGATCGCCTCCAACGGGGCGCTGGCGGTTCAGTCGGGCCGCAAGACCGGGCGCAGCCCCTCGGACAAGCGCATCGTCGATCACCCCGACAGCACCAACGACATCTGGTGGGGCAGCGTCAACATCAAGCTTCCCGAGCGCATTTTCGAAATCAACTTCGAGCGAGCCAACGACTACCTGGATACCCTCGATACCGTCTACGTGGTGGACGGCTTCGCCGGCTGGGATCCCAAGCACCGGCTGAAGGTTCGCGTGATCTGCTCGCGGGCGTACCACGCCCTGTTCATGTGGAATATGCTGATCCGTCCCACCGCCGAAGAGCTCGAGAGCTTCGGCGACCCTGACTACGTGATCTTGAACGCCGGCCGCTTCCCGGCCAACCGCTACACCGAGGGCATGACCTCCGACACCAGCGTGGACATCAGCTTCGAGCGCCAGCGGGTGGTCATCCTGGGCACCGAGTATGCAGGCGAGATGAAGAAGGGCGTCTTCACCATCATGCACTACCTCATGCCGAAGGCCGGCGTGCTCTCGATGCACTGCTCGGCCAACGAGGGGGAGGCCGGCGACGTGTCGCTCTTCTTCGGTCTCTCCGGGACCGGCAAGACGACCCTCTCGGCTGACCCGCGTCGCAAGCTGATCGGTGATGACGAGCACTGCTGGACCGACCAGGGCATCTTCAACATCGAGGGTGGCTGTTACGCCAAGTGCATCGGATTGACGCCCGAGAAAGAGCCGGAAATCTGGGAGGCCATCCGTTTCGGCTCCCTGCTCGAGAACGTCATCGTCGACCAGGCCTCGCGCGAGGTCGACTATGAAGACTCGAGCCTCACCGAGAACACGCGCGTGAGTTATCCGATCGAGTTCATCCCCAACGCCAAGGTTCCGTGCCTTGGTGGACATCCCAAGAACATCATCCTGCTCACCTGCGATGCTTTTGGCGTGCTCCCTCCAGTCAGCCGTCTCACCCCCGAGCAGGCCATGTATCACTTCATCAGCGGTTACACGGCCAAGGTGGCGGGCACCGAGGAGGGCGTCAAGGAGCCTCAGGCCACCTTCTCAGCCTGTTTCGGGGCTGCTTTCATCGTGCGCCATCCCAACGTCTATGCCGAGTTGCTGGCATCCAAGATGAAAGAGCACGGGGCTCGGGTCTGGCTGGTCAACACCGGCTGGTCGGGCGGAGGCCATGGCGTGGGCCAGCGCATGAAGCTCGCTTACACCCGGGCCATCATCGATGCCATTCACGCCGGAAGCCTGGATCAGGTCGAGTGCGTGAGCGATCCGGTCTTCGGGGTCTTGGTCCCCACGACGTGCCCGGGAGTGCCCTCGGAGATCCTGCAGCCTCGGAACACCTGGAAGGAGGGAGCCGCCTTCGATGCCGCCGCCCGGCACCTGGCCGAGCTGTTCCACAAGAACTTCCAGAAGTACAGCGACGGCTGCCGGCCCGAAGTGCGTGAGGCCGGTCCGATCCGCGAGGCCAGCAGGGCCAAGTAACATAGCCAGCGTCAGGCCGGGTGGCCTCTCCTGGGGTCTCGGCCGGGTCTCGAGGCCAGGCCCCCGGGCAGCCGAGTGGCTTCTCCCGGGGTCCCGGCCGGTCTCGGTGCCAGGGACCCCGGGCAGCCGGGTGCCACCTGAGGTGGGCGGCAGGGGACCCGGCCCCCCCTTTGAAGGAGGACCACGGTGCGAGTTCCCGAGTTGGGTGAGCTTCAGATCAAGAGCCTGGGACCGGCGCCCTACCCGTCCAGCATCGCTCGCGCGGGCCAGTTCGTGGACGAGACCAGCCGCGTGCTGCTGCTTTCGGACTCGGCCCAGACCGAGGCCTGGCTCGGTTCGGGTCGGCCCCTGCCCTCGCTCGAGCGCGCCGGTCCTCGGGCCAGCCTCTTCTTCGAGCCAGCTCAGACCGTCTGTGGCATCGTGACCTGTGGGGGCCTTTGTCCCGGTCTCAACGACGTCATCCGGTCGCTTTCTCTCAACCTGCTGGAGGTTTACGGGGTCAAGCAGGTGCTGGGCTTTCGTTACGGCTACAAGGGGTTATCCCGTCAGGGCCCAGAGCCAATCAGCCTGGACCGCAGCCAGGTGGACCGCCTGGCAGGGACGGCTGGCAGCTACCTGGGCTCGTCGCGCGGGCCGCAAGACCTGGGCGAGATGGTGGACACGCTGGTCGAACGCGGCGTGGACGTGCTCTTTGTGATCGGGGGCGACGGCACGCTGCGAGGGGCTTCGGCCCTGGCTGCCGAGGTGAGCCGCCGGGGCGAGCCCATCGGCGTCGTCGGGGTTCCCAAGACGATCGACAATGACATCGCCTGGACCAGCATGAGCTTCGGTTTTCACACCTCGGTCGAGCAGGCCCGCAAGGTCGTGCTGGCAGCCCATGCCGAAGCCCGCAGCGCCGAGAACGGCATCGGGCTCGTCAAGCTGATGGGTCGCCATTCCGGCTCGGGTCGCCAGGTGACGCTTTATGAGGCAGCCCACGAGATCGCGTCCCGGCTCGGGAAGATCTTCCTGAAGGACAAGTCGGGTCGGCGGCCCGTCTATGGGGGCACGGAGAAGTTCCAGAAAGACCCCCACTGGCGCGACCACATCCTCTTCTAAGAGTACTTCCACGGCGACAACGGGGCGGGGCTGGGCGCCAGCCACCAGACCGGGTGGACGGGGCTGATCGCGGTCTTGCTCGGCTACTTCTCCCTGGTCACCCCCGAGGTCGTGCTCGGCCGGGGAGCGCGGACGCTGGCCGGCACCGGCAAGCGGTCCAAAGGCTAGGAGCCTAGAGCTGCCCTGACCAGGACCTCCGCCTCGGCGAAGGCGTAGCTCTGGACGTGCTGGTCGAGCGCGGGCCACTCCTGGGCCATCAGGGGCTGAAGCAGGGCCCGGTTTTCTTCCAGAAAGCCCACTGCCCCGGGATCGAACTGCGCGAGCAGCTCGAGCAGCTTGTGGGCGGCGGCGCGGGAAGCCTCAGGGTCGACCGGGGCCGAAGGGGTTGACGGAACGGAGGCATCGGGCCCGAGAGCGTGGCGCAGTCGCTCGACGAACCCGGTCAGGGCCTCGCTCAGCTTGAGGCGCCTGGCCTCGACCTCCTGACCTGGCTCGGCGGCTCGGATGGCCTTCTCGAGCTCCCCGGCCAGCGTTTGCAGACCGGGCGCTCCGATGCTTCCGGCCACTCCTTTGAGCGTGTGGGCCAGGCGCTCGGCCAGCGCCCGGTCGCCGTCAGCCAGAGCCGTGGCGATGGATTCTGCGGTCCGACCCTGCTGCTCGGCGAACTGGCCCAGCAGCTTTCGATAGAGCTTGCGGTTTCCGCCCACGCGGCGCAAGCCATCCCGCGTCTCCAGGCCCTCGATCGCAGGGAGGTCGACCTCCACGGGGGGGGAGGCTTTGGCCGGAGCTTCCTCGGCGGCGAGGGGCTTGCAATAGCGACCCACCGTGTCGAAGAGCTTGCCCGGGTCGATCGGCTTGGAAATGTGGTCGTTCATGCCCGACTCGAGGCATTTCTGGCGCTCCTCGAGCGTGGCGTGGGCCGCCATGGCCAGGATGGGAAGCTCGCCAAAGCGAGCATCGGAGCGGATTTTGGCGGTGGCCTGGTAACCGTCGAGCACGGGCATCTGAAGGTCCATCAGCACCGCGTCGAACCGCGGAGGCTGCGGTTCCCCGAAGAGGATGTCCACGGCCTCCTGCCCGTTGTTGGCCACCCGCACGCTGGCCCCCGAGCCCTCCAGAAGCTCGACCGCGATCTGCTGGTTGATCTCGTTGTCCTCCACCAGCAAAAGTCGCACCCCGTTGAGCAGCCGGCTCTCGCCCAGCTCATGCTCGTGAGCTGCGCCTGGCTCGGCGAAGACGCTGACCAGCGTGTCCACGATCATCGACTTGGTGACCGGCTTGACCAGAAAGGCGTCCAGGCCAACCCGCTCGGCTTCCTCTCGAACCTCTTCGCGACCGAAGGCGGTCACCAGACGATGGCCGGCTGTTTCTTGAGCGACTCCAGGTCGCGGATCCGGCGGCTGGCAGTCAGTCCGTCCATTCCCGGCATGCGCCAGTCCATAAAGACGACGTCGTAGGGCTGCTCGGCGTCCTGTCGCTGGATGGCTTCCAGCGCTTCGGGCCCGGAGGCCACCAGGTCCACCTGGCCGGTGACCGAGGAGAGCAGGTCCTGGAGGATCTCGCGGGCCGATGGGTTGTCATCCACCACCAGGGCCCGCAAGCTAGGCAGGCTGGCCGGAACGACCTTGCCGGCTCGCTTCTCCGAGCCCACCCCGAGCCAGGCGGTAAAGGTGAAGGTGGTGCCAACGCCCGGCTCGCTCTCCAGCCCGATCTGGCCGCCCATCATCTCCACCAGTCGTCGGGCGATGGTGAGCCCCAGGCCGGTGCCACCGTGCTTGCGGGTGGTGGACATGTCCGCCTGGGTAAAAGGCTGGAAGAGCCTGGCGGCCTGCTCTTTGGACATTCCAATGCCGGTATCGCGAATGGTGCACTTGAGCAGCACTTTCTCGCCGGTTCGCTCGCTCAGCTCCATCTTGACGCGAATCTCACCCTTCTCGGTGAACTTGATGGCATTGTTGACCAGGTTGGTGAGCACCTGGCCGAGCCGGAGCGGGTCGCCCCGAAGCTCTTCGGGGATGGAGCGGGAGACCTCGAATAAAAACTCCAGGCCCTTCTCGTGAGCCTTCTGAGCGGTGAGGGTGGTGACCGAGCTGATCACTTCGTCGAGCAGGAAATCGGTGGTCTCCAGATCGAGCTTGCCGGCTTCGATCTTGGAGACGTCCAGGATGTCATTGATGATACCCAGGAGCGAGGTGCCGGCGTTGTGGATCTTGCCGACATAGTCTTTCTGCTTGGGATTGAGGGGGGGCCTTGAGGGCCAGGCGGGACAGACCGATGATGGCGTTCATGGGCGTTCGGATCTCATGGCTCATGTTGGCCAGGAACATCGACTTCATGGCCGTGGCTGATTCGGCAGCCTGTTTGGCCTGGGCCAGCTCTTGACCCTGGGCGATCAGCTTCTCTTTCTGGGCCAGCAGCTCACGCTGCGAGCGGGTCAACTCGATGGCACGCTCCTCCAGCTCGCGGGCCTGCGCGCGCGTCTCGCCCAGGAGAACTTCGGTGTGCAGGCTGCGCAGCAAGATCTCGAGGCTCATCCCCACCTCCGGTAAGAGCACGTCCACGAGCTCCTTCTCGATCCCGGTGAGAGGACGGAGCAGGCCCAGCTCGAGCACACCCAGCAGGATGCCGCGAGAATGGATGGGCCAGACCACCACCTGGGTCGGGGCAGCCTGGCCCAGTCCGGAGGAGATGCTCAGGTAGTCAGCCGGCAGGCCGCTCAGTGTGATCGGCACCCGCTCGCGGGCGCATTCACCCACCAGGCCCTCACCGACGCGGAAGGTGGGGACCTCCAGGCTTTCCTTGAGACCGTAGCCAGCCACGAGGCGAAGCTGGCCTTCCTGCTCTTGCAGGTGGAACAGGCCGGCCACCCCACCACCCAGGACGGGCAAGAGGCCGGAAAGGAGCCGATGCCCAAATTCCCGCATCCTGCTGGCGGAAGACGACGAGATCAACCAGCAGGTGGCCGGCGAGATGCTCCAGCACCTGGGAATGCAGGTCACCCTTGCCGCCAATGGTCAAGAAGCTCTGGACAGGCTCGCTCGAGAGAGCTTCGACCTGGTCTTGATGGATCTCCAGATGCCCGTCCTGGATGGATGGGAAGCCACGCGGCGCATTCGCTCGGACAGGGCTCTGGTGCGAATGCCCATCACCGCCATGACGGCCCACGCCATGGTCGGCGACCGGGAGCGGTGCCTGGAAGCGGGGATGAACGATCACCTGGCCAAGCCCATCGACCCGAAGGCCCTCAAGCCTACTCTGGGCCGGTGGCTCAGCGCCTCCAAGGGGGAGCTTCCGCCTATTCCCGGGGTGGACACGGTCGCAGGTCTGGCCCGGCTCGGGGGCAATGTCAAGCTCTATCGCAAGCTGCTGACCGAGTATCGCGAGCGTTTCTGCGCGGCCGTCGAAAAGGCCCGATCCAGCCTGGGGCAGGGAGACCTCGAGTCGATCGCCCAGCAGGCGCATTCTCTGGCTGGCGTCTCGGCCAATCTCGGCGTCACCGGCGTGGAAAGGTCTGCCCGAGATCTCGAGAAGTCAGCGCGAGCGGGGCAGGTCGACCCGGGCCTGGTCGATGTCCTGGAGGCTGCCCTGCTGGTCGTTCTGCCGGCCCTGGATGGACTTCAAGCTGCTGGCGCTCCTGCCAGCCCCCTTCCGGGCCCGGGCGAGGATCCGGCCGAGAAGGTGCGGGGGTTGCTCGCCCTCTTGCGTCAGGGAGATCCGGGCGCGGGGCCCTGTCTGGAGGAGCTCCAGGCTTTCCTGGCCGGAGCGGGCGATCAGAAGCTGGCTTTGCTGAACCGGCAGGTAGACGACTTGAACTTTGACGAAGCGGCCCGGACCCTGAGGAGATAGTGCGAAAACTGAATCTTGGTGTGGAGGTGGGTTCTTGACTCAGAGCTCCAAGTTACTGATCGTGGACGACGAGCCCCTGAACCTGAACGTTCTTGTTGAGCTCTTCAAGGCCGAGTTCAAGCTGGCGGTCGCAAAGAATGGCGACCAGGCGCTTCAACGGGTGGCCGATACCCCGCCTCCAGATCTCATCCTGCTCGACATCATGATGCCCGGGATGGACGGCTACGAGGTTTGCCGTCGGCTCAAGGCCGATGAGAAGACGCACGATATCCCGGTCATCTTCGTCACCGCCATGGGCGAGGTGCAAGACGAGACCAGGGGCCTGGAGCTGGGCGCCGTGGACTACATCACCAAGCCCATTTCCCCCCCGATCGTCAAAGCCCGGGTCAAGAACCACCTGGAGCTGAAGCTGGCCCGCGACTATATGAAGAACCAGAACGAGATTCTGGAACGGCTGGTGGCCGAGCGAACGGCCGAGCTCAAGCTCACCCAGGATGTGACCATCCAGAGCCTGGCCTCGCTGGCCGAGACTCGCGACAATGAGACCGGAGGGCATATCCGGCGCACCCAGATGTACGTGGGGGCCCTGGCCCGTTACCTGAGCACCCAGCCTGGCTACGAGCAGTTCGACGAGCGCACGGTGGACCTGATGACCAAGTCGGCACCTCTTCACGACATCGGAAAAGTGGGCGTGGCCGACCGCATTCTGCTCAAGCCCGACAAGCTGACCGACGAAGAGTTCGCTGAGATGAAGAAGCACCCGACCCTGGGCCGCGATGCTCTGCTGCGGGCCGAGCAGATGCTCGGCTCCACCAGCTCGTTTCTGCAACTGGCCCGCGAGATTGCCTACTCGCATCACGAGAAGTGGGACGGGACCGGCTATCCGGACGGAGTCACGGGGGCCGAGATCCCGCTGGCTGGCCGCATCATGGCCATCGCCGACGTCTACGACGCTCTCATCTCCAAGCGCTGCTACAAGCCAGCCTTTCCGCACGAGAAGGCGGTCGAGATCATCGTCGAGGGGAAGGGCAAGCACTTCGACCCTGCCATGGTGGATGCTTTCGTGGCCTGCGCCGAGGAGTTTCGCGAGATCGCCAGCCGTTTCAAAGACGACCATTCCCATTAGGAGCGCGACGGTTTTCCGCCTGCGCCGCGCCTCAACAGATTTCGAAGTCCGACGGCCCTCGAGCGGCTCGAGCTGGTGAACCTTCTGAAAGCGATGGGCCGGTTCGGCCATCCCCAGGCATCCCGAGTCCCTGGAGCCCGCGGCAGAGTGCTGAGGCGCCATCTTTGACAGGGGCAGGGTCATCCATTAAGATATATTGGTGAAGACCATAACGATCAATGTATCCGAGACCGTGTATCGGGACTTCCAGTCCTACGCCAAGAGCTCCGACCGGACGACCTCCGAGCTGATTCGAGAGGCGATGGAGCTTTACTGGCGGGCACGCATACGAGGAAGGCCCAGTTTGCGCGAGCACAAGCCCGTGAGCCTGGGGAAGGTCCTTCGGCCGTTTTCCCCCGAGGACGACCTGCTCGGCGAAATGCTCGATGGGTAAGGGGCTCGATACGAGCTTCCTGCTCCAGGTCGAAGTGCTCGAGCATCCGGCTCACCGGCAAGCAGTTCAGCTCCGGGACAGGTTTGTGGAGAAGGACGAGCGGCTGGCCCTGGCCCCACAGATCCTGAGCGAGTTCATCCACGTGAGCACCGATCCGAAACGCTTTCAGGCTCCGCTCGAGCCCCATGTCGCCGTGGACCGAGCTCAGTGGTGGTGGAACCTGCGCGAGGTCATTCAGGTCTTTCCAACCGACGAGAGCACCAGCCTGTTCTTCCACTGGATGAAGGAGCACCGGCTGGGGAGGAAGCGCCTGCTCGACACGCAGTTAGCGGCAACCTACCGGGCTGCCGGCGTGGACACGATCGTCACAGACAACGTCCGTGATTTTACTGTTTTTGGCTGCTTCAAGATCATAACAGTGACGTGCTGAACGCCCTCCGTCGTTTCGAGCTCACCGATGCCTTGCGACACGAGCAAGAGCCTCGTATCCTCTCAGCCGCTCACGGCAGCGCTGTGAAGAAGATGGCCGCGGCCGCGATCAGAGCCGCGGCTGGAATGGCCCAGCACACACCATGATAGAGCTCGTAGGCGACTCCCGGGCTCAGCAGTGGGGTTTAGGATCACCAGGCCGGCGATGTGTCCCGGGTGATGGCCGCCGAGACTCCGTACTTGCGACGCTGGGCCTCGATGATGGGACCGACCAACCTGCCCAGAGCTTCCCGGTCGCGCGCCCTGACCGCCTGTTGGACCTGCGGGATCGAAGCCACGAACTCGGCCTGGGCCAGGGCCCGCCAGCGACTCTCCTCCACGATCGCGCGCAGAATGTTGAGCTGGTCGGCCTCCTGCTCCTTGACCAGGCGCTCGGACAGGCCGGCCATCTGCATCCAACAAAAGGCAAAGCTCAAGCAGAACAGGACCAGGGTTCCAAGGATCACGGACAGGAGAGGACGTCGTGCCATCGCTTTCGGCTCGGCTTTACGGCTCGCCCGGGGCTGGTTCCTCCTGGGCCATCAGGGATGGTAGTAGGAAAAGACCTGGTCCGGGTTGTCCAGCTGGGGGGTCCACAGGGCGGTGCGGTCGCGACGTCCGCTGCGCCAGTAGAGCCGCATGCAGTAGTAGCGGCCGACCAGCGCCCCATCGCAGGTCATCTCGTTGTAGGAGTTGCCCACATCGCTGTCCCAGGTGCGAGTCCAGTTACGCCCGTTGGTGCCGTATTCCCAGACTTCCATCTTGTAGACCCAGTAGTGGCGCCCGTCCACGCCCTCCCCCTCGAGGTCGTAAGGATAGCCTCGAACCGTGAAATTTGCCTTCTTCTCGGCCCGCACCGCCTGGCCACCCGCCGGCGAGAGCGAGACCAGCAGGTTCCGGCTCTCGCCCGGGGCCATCCTCACGTTGCCCTTGCCGGAACGGTAGCCCACTTTGGAGACGAAGACATCGTGAGGACCGGGAGGCAGGCCCTGGACCAGGAAGCTGCCATCGGCCGAAGTGGTGGCCTGATAGCCGCTATCGAGCTGAACGAGGGCCCCGCCGAGGGGCTGAGAGTCCGAGCTCTCCACGCGCCCGGTCAGGGTGCTGCTGGCCTGGCCGGCCCCCGGAGTGACCTGAAGGCTCATCCGATTGCTGGGGTAGCGGTCGACCATGACCATCAGGTTGCCGCTGCGAGCCCCCTGCGGGACCTTGAATCGAATCTGCTGTGGCTTCCACTCGCTCACCAGCTCGGGCGAAACGGGCAGCCCACCCAGAGTGAGCGTTCCGTGTCCGGGCTGGCCGAAACCGCTGCCCTGAATCTGAAGGACCTGTCCGGGAGCAAGCGAGGTGGAGGACAGCTTTGCGATTTTGGGAGGGGAAGCCGGGGGCACCAGGTTCCAATTGAGCTCCAGCTCCCCCCAGCAGAAAAGCAGAGCGGCCGTGCCCGGCTTGATCAGCGGACTGCGCGGCTGGCGCAGGTCAATGTTGACCCGACCCTCGGCCCCCCGAGCCAGGCCCAGGGCATACAGCCAGGCTGTGCCCGGCTGAAGGGAATCGCTGGCCGCTTCCGCCGGAATGCGAGTCAACCCGCCGGGGGCGGTCACCGTGATATTTGCCACCGTTACCGGTGTGTTGGAAGGTGCCGCCAGCAGGTTCCAACCGGGATGAAGCTCGGTGATGCGCTTGCCTGCCCCGGTCTGCCCGACCAGCGAAACCTGCCCCGCCTGGTCGAAGCAGGTGATGTAGGCCTGGGCGGTGTCGACCTGCTCGGGGTGGTTGACCGGGTCGACCCGGGTGAATCCGGACGGACCGAGCGCGAGCAGCATGCGAGGGTAGCCTCGAGCCGCTTTGAGCTTGGTGAACGGGAAGACCACCACGCTCCAACCCTGATAGGAAGGAAAGCTCTTCTTCAAGCCCTCGACTCGGGCAGGATCGGGCGCTGTCGGCCCGGGAGCGATCGCGGGGGGGGGGGTAGTGGGCCATTCGGGGTAGACTCTGGGGTCGTTCAGGTTCTGGGCAGCGGCAACGCAGGCCAGGATTGCGATCAGGACGAGCAGATAGCGCAAGGTCAGTTTTCTCCGTTCGAACGAGCGAAGCGATGAAACTCCATGTACAGCGACAGCAGGCGGCCAACCAGGACGGCAATGTAGAACTGGCCGAAGATGGCCTCAGCAGTGGCCAGCGAGCGCGCTTCCCGCCCGAGGGGTACGACATCTCCATAGCCCAGCGTGGTCACGGTGACCAGGCTGAAGTAGAGCATCTCATCGAAGATCACGTTCACCTGAGTGGAGTGCGTTTCCAGCCGAAACGAGCCCGGCTGACCCAACTCCAGGAACGTGTAGGCGAGGGCAAAGATCAGGGCCAGCAGCATGTAGGCGCAGACCGAGCCGAACATCTTGTCGGCGTTGATATCCGACTCTGAGAAGACGTTCTTGAGGATGAGAATGGTGGAGTAAAGAAAGAACGCTCATTGAGAAGAAGCTGCAGGCGACTCCAGTCCTTGGACAGGAACTGAGCCAGGATCGGCGCCAGGGCCAGGCAGACGGCGATGAGCAGGCGGCGACGGTCCTTGCCGATCACCCAGGCGCAGGTGAGCAAAGTCAGGATGATCGCGCCCTTGCGCATGCCCTCGTCGTAACTGGCCTCGTGCGGGAAAAAAGACCTCCCGATCATCATGAAGAAAAGCAAGACGGGAAGAGTGGCATAGGGCCACTGGCGATTGGCTCGGATAAGGGGTTGAGTTGACAGGGGCACCGTCCTGGTTGGGCCTGGGAATCGAGGGGCCGGCCTTCGGCCCTGAACCGGACGCACCCTGCTGTGTTCATGACTTACGGCGTCTGGGGCGCACCCTGGCCCCGGGCGCAGCTGTGGCGGAGGGTTCCTCCACCACAGATGTGTGCAGCCGAACCTCTAGCGCAAGCGGCACGAGAGGCGCGCAGGCAGGAACTGGAAAGCTCATCGGCGCAGGATCACTGCCCGCTCTCTCATGAAGACCATGCCTCGCATTCTGCTGATATTCGTCGGATTGTTGTGCCTCTTCGGGGCGCGGCCAGCTCAGGCGCAGGAGCATCGGGGCGTGCACAACGCGGCCCACGGCACGCTCGAGGTAGCCCATCCGGCCCCCCTCCCCGTGGGGCCTCTGGCCGTGTTGCTAACGCGAGAGCGTCCTTACCCGCTCTCCCGGCCCAACGTGCTCGACCCGTTCGACCCGTCAGGCCGACCGGAGGTGCTGAGCCGCGCACGCCAGCTCAACCACCGGGTGGAGCTCGGAGACCTCAGCTCGGAGACCATTCTGGATGCTTGTGGCGCCTACCGGGCCCGTCTGGCGGTGCTCACCATGCCCGACCCCCTGGCCAGCACCCGCGTGGCCGAGATCTTGCACCAGGCCCGTCCCGACCTGCCGGTGCTGGCTCGCGGCGTGTCGCAGGAGCACTGCCGCGACCTTCGAGAGCACGGCGTGCGGATGGCCCTCTGGCCCGAGTTCGAGTGCGGGCTGGAGCTCACCAAGCAGGGCCTGCTCTCGCTCGGCCTTCCGGTCAACGAGGAAGTGCTGCGCACCGAGCTCGAGAACGACGGCTTCGGACGCAAGGACGCCCCCCTGCACTTCGAGGACACGCTCCCGATGGACGAGCGCGAGCAGCTCGTCACCGCGCTCATCCAGCTTGCCTGGGCCGATGGTCGCTGGTCGCCGGCAGAAACCAGCCTGGTGCGCCAGGTCCTCGACCGGGTGGGCTTGAGCCACCAGGAATTCGAGCAACGCGTGATTCGATATCGCGATGGGAGCCGGCCCAAGCTGGAGCTGCTCGACAAGGGCCGCAGGATAAACGCCATGCGGCTCTTACTGGCAGTGGCCTGGAGCGACCAGGAGGTGCCCGAGTCGGAAGCACGCTATCTGGGCGACATGGCACGCCAGCTGGCCCTCACCGACGCCGAGCTGCAGGCGCTGCTGGTGGAGACCCGGGGATCGAACGAGGATATCTAGGAGTCCTCATTAACAGTGGCTTTTGGGGCTATCTGGAGCCTCGGGAGGAGGGAAATCGCCTGAGATGGCTTTGGAGGAGCCGGAAGGGGCCTTCTACGCCTCGAGCGGGACCATCACGAAGCGGCAGACCGAGCTCAGGCGCGTCCGTCGCGCCACTCACCCGCGCCCGCCTGACCCCCGCGACCCGGGCGCAATTCGGGCTGGCTCAGGGAACGGAACTCGTGCTAGACTACGAGAAGAAGCAGCGGAGGCACTCATGACGCAGAAAGTCCAAACATTCTACGAGCAGGCCATGCAGCAACTCACGCCCCACGAGCGGGCCGAGCTGGCCGACCTGCTGGCCGACCAGGAAGAGCTGGACCTATACTGGCACGGCTGAAATCGACGCGGGACAAGCCACCTTCGTCTCAGAGGAAGAGTTGGACCGACGGCTCCAGCAGACCCTCGACGAGCATTGAAGCTCCGCATCCTCTCCGAGGCTGCCGACGAAGCCAACGAAGCCGCCCGTTGGTATCGAGAGCGCAACCCCGATGCAGCCAGGCGTTTGTTTTTTGACAAGGTTTATAGTGGGTATCGGGTCAGCTCCCGCGGTTCTTCACGACCACCCCGCCGACCAGCACGCGATCCTCCTCGACGGCGATCCCGGTGGAGGGAGCTTTCATCTCGCTGGCCAGCTTGCGCACCTCCTCCTCGGCGGCGGCGATGCGCTCGATCTCGGCCAGCAGCCGCTCGAGCGTCTCGACATCGGGCTTGACGCTGTGCCCTTTCAGCTGGGCTGCCATCGAGGGGGGCATCTCGGGCCTGCCGGCCAGGTGGTCGATCAGCACCTGGACCACTCCTGGCTGGCGGCCAGCCTTCCGGATCACCTGCCGGGCCAGGCCGGCCTGCTCGCCAAGCGGGGCGCTGGTCGCGGTCAGCTGCAGCAAAGTCTGGGTGATGAAGCCCGCCTGCTCGCGCAGCTCCGAGCGGCCCAGCAGGGCCAGCGCGAGCTCGCCAGGCGGCCGATCGGTCGATTCCAGGATTTCCTTCCAGACATAGTAGCAGGCGCTCTCGTCGGTGACCCGGTCGAACAGGGCCAGGGCCAGCTGGCCGGCGGGGCCGGAGGAGAGCTCTCCCAGCTGAGCGCGCTGGGAATCGCGGTCGTTCCAGGGGGTGGCGGCCACGGCCAGAGCGCGCAGGTCGCCGCTGTGCTTGACCAGCGCCCGGGCTCCCAGGTTGGGCTCCGACCGCCAGCGCTGCAGGGCCGCAGCCGCAGTCGCGTGAGCCGGCTCGCCGGCCAGGGCGTCGATCAGCACCCGTCCCAGCGCTTTCTGATCGCTGTCATTCTGGCTGCGCAGCTCGCCGTAGAGGGTCTGGCCGAAATCGGCCAGGTTCGCGTCGGCCTTCTGCATGGCTGCCTTCCAGAGGTAGTAGCGATTCGAATCCGTGGACATCTCATCGAAGGCTTTCAGCGCCACCTGGCCGACCCTGGTCTGCCCCAGCTCCTCGAGCTGGATGCGCTGCGCCTTTGGATCGTTCCAGGGGGTGGAGGCCACCGCCAGCTCGCGCAGGTCGCCGCTGTGCTTGACCAGAGCCCGGGCGGCAGCATTGGGATCGGCCTGCCAGCGCTGCAGGGCGGCGGCCGAGGCCGCATGAGCCGGCTCGGCGGCCAGGGCCTCGATCAGCACGCGACCGAGCGCTTCCTGGTCGCTGTCATTCTGGCTGCGCAGCTCGCCGTAGAGGGCCTGGCCGAAGTCGGCCAGATCCGCGTCGGCCTTCTCCATGGCTGCCTTCCAGAGGTAGTACCGATTCGAATCGGTGGACATCGCGTCGAAGGCTTTCAGGGCCACCTGGCCGACCCTGGTGTGAGCGAGCTCCTCGAGCTGGATGCGCTGCGCCTTCTGGTCTTGCCACCCGGTGGCGGCCACGGCCAGAGCACGCAGGTCGCCGCTGTGCTTGACCAGAGCTCGGGCGGCGGTGTTGGGGTCGGATTGCCAGCGCTGCACCGCAGTCGCCGCTGTGGCGTGAGCCGGCTCGCTGGCCAGGGCGTCGATCAGCACGCGCCCGAGTGCCTTCTGATCGCTGTCATTCTGGCTGCGCAGCTCGCCGTAGAGCGTCTGGCCGAACTCGGCCAGGCTGGCATCAGCCTTCTCCATGGCTGCCTTCCAGAGGTAATACCGATTCGAATCCGAGGACATGGCGTCGAAGGCTTTCAGGGCCACCTGGCCCACCCGGGTCTGCCCCAGATCCTCCAACTGGACGCGCTGCGCCTTCTGGTCCTGCCACCCGGTGGCGGCCACGGCCAGGGCGCGCAGGTCGCCGCTGTGCTTGACCAGAGCCCGGGCGGCGGTGTTGGGATCGGATTGCCAGCGCTGCAATGCGGTCGCCGCGTCAGCGTGAGCCGGCTCCGCTGCCAGGGCCTCGATCAGTACCCGCCCGAGTGCCTTCTGATCGCTGTCGTTCTGGCTGCGCAGCTCGCCATAGAGCGTCTGGCCGAACTCGGCCAGGCTGGCATCGGCCTTCTCCATGGCTGCCTTCCAGAGGTAGTAACGATTCGAGTCCGAGGACATGGCGTCGAAGGCTTTCAGAGCCACCTGGCCGACCCTGGCGTGAGCGAGCTCCTCGAGCTGGATGCGCTGCGCCTTCTGGTCCTGCCACCCGGTGGCGGCCACGGCCAGAGCACGCAGGTCGCCGCTGTGCTTGACCAGAGCCCGGGCGGCGGTGTTGGGGTCGGGTTGCCAGCGCTTGAGTGCCGCTACCCGGTCTTCATAACCGGGCCGGCCGGAGAGCGCGTCGAGCACCCCCTGAGCGATCAGTTTCTGGCCCGGGCTCTGGTCGCTGCGGAACTTGTCATACAGCCTGGCAACATAGCGTTCCACCTCGTCTTCGGGCTTCTCCAGGGCGGTCAGGCAGACGTAGTAGCGCAGGGCCTCATCCTGCAGCCCCAGGTGGATCTTGCTGGCCAGCTTGCCCACCTGCTCGGACTCGGGACGCCGGGCCAGCTCCTCGAGCCAGGCCCGCTGCAGGGCCGGCTCGCCGTAGCCGGCCAGGGCCAGGCCGGCCCGAGCGAACCCCTCGGTGGAGCGGTCGGCCAACTCGGATGCGAGGACCGGAGCGAGCCTTCCCTTCTGATCGCTCGAGGCCGCGGCGTTCAGCTTCTTGGCCGCCTCCTCGCTCAAGGGCGCCTGCTCGCAAACCTGGCGGGCCAATTCCAGCTGGGGAAGGCGTTCCAAGAGACTCTGGAACTTGCCCACACGCTCATCGAGGGTGGCTGGATCGCCCACCTTGATCCAGCTGTCGCCATCCCGGCCCACCCCGGCCTGCGCGTCTTTTTGCACATCAAAGCCACAGCGCAGTCGGCCCTGGCCATCGAAGAACTGATAGCCATCGGCCTCCAGGCGGGCCCAGGGAGATTCAGCACCGTAGCGCCCCAACTCCAGGACCCGCTCCTTCCGGGCCAGATCGACCTGGATCTCTCCGCGAACGGCCCGAACCTGAGAAAGAGCGTTGAAGGCGCCGTACATCCCCACCTCGCCCTCGCTGGTGTGAAAACGCCAGCCCTGATCGGCCAGCTGCTGCAGTCCGGCGGCCAGGTCCGGCTCGGAAAGCTCGGAAGGGGGCAGCACCTTCTGGAACACGGCCAGCTCGCGCAGGTCGTCCGGTCCCTGGAGAGGCTGGGGGGAAAGCCCCGGCAGACGCACCTGCAGGGGCTCGTCCAGACGCCGGGCGGCCTCCTCGGGCTCGAGCTTGCGGTTGCGCTTGAAGACGACCAGGAAGGGCTCGCTCGCCTCGATCGAGGCTCCCGAGTCCACCACCTCCCTGGCCAGGCGCGTCAGCTCCTCGTGAGAACGCGCCGGCCGGGCTGCCGAGAAGGGAACAATGGGCAACATCCCCTGCAGTCAAGCACAGACAGCTCAAAGGGGGCTGAAAACTCAGCCGCAACTACAGGCCTTCATGGCCAAAACCTTGCTTCAGCGCCCAGACGACCGCCTGAGTTCGGTCGCTGACCCCCAGCTTGCGATAGATGACGCGCAGGTGCGATTTGACCGTGCTGACCGACAACCCGAGGTGCCTTGCGATGCTGGCAGTGTTCAATCCGTTGGTGGCCAGGCCGAGCACTGAGCGTTCTCGCTCGGAGAGCTGCTCGTCGACCGCCAAACTGTCGGAACGGCCTCGCAGCCGGTTCAACACGACGCCGGCCACGTGAGGGTGCACATAGGAGCCTCCCTGGGCGAGCTCCTGGACTGCCATCAGGAGGTCGCGAGCACTGCAGGTCTTGGGCACGTAACCATCCACCCCGGCCCGGAATGCTTCGGCCACCCTGCGCTCATCGGCATGAGCCGACAAGAGCAGGACTCTGGCCGTCAGGCCCTGCTCCCGAATCAGGCGAATCAGCCCGATGGCGTCGGAGTCGGGTAGAGCATGGTCGATAACAACCAGGTCGGTCGCGATGCTCTCAAGTGTGTCGAGCGCCTCCTGGAGGCTGGCAGCCTGGGCCACCACCTGGATCGACTCGTCTGATTCGAGAATGCGCGTGAGCCCTTCGCGACTGAGGGCAAAACCGTCCACCAGCACAACCCGAACCGTGCCATTGATCCGAGAGATCACGGCAGAGGACCGATTGTGATTTCCGGAGTCAGCCCGGGACTGCTGGGCGCCGGCAGCTCGGCCAGGCGAGCCAGCACCTGGGGAACGAGCTCCCTGGCGATCTCCTCGGCCCGCGCCTGGGCAGCGCCGGAGAAGTTGAAGGAAATCAACGGCATGCCCTTTTCTCGCGAGAACGACGCCAGACGCGCGCCGGTTCGGTCCACCAGCTCCACCTGCCCCACGACTTTGCCCATCTGTCCTCCAGCTGTAAAACGCCACCGCAGCCCTACATCCCAGTTGGCCTGGCTGTCGCAGATCTCGATCTGCTCCGAGGCGCTCAAGGCCCCGTGAATGGCGTCGGAGAGCCGGGGAAGACTCAGTTCTACAGCGACATCGTAGCTCGCCCCATTCACATCTCGGCCCGCCATTCGGGTACCTCGAGCATCCACGATCTCGCTGGCCACTCTCCGTCTGGGCAGGCTCGGCGCAGGAACGCGGACCTGAGTGCGCTTGCCCCCGGCAACCTTCACCGTGAACTCGACCTCGGCACCGTTGCCTGCCTGACAACGCACCTGGAGGGTCCGGGGCGAAAGACCGGTCAGCTCAAGTGGCGACTCCCCGCGCGACTCGCCATCGACCCACACCTGCATCGGCACTTCCGACTCCAGGGCCAGGGCGCCGGACAGGACCTGGAGCTCGGCGTCGATCTCGCGCACCTGGGCCTGAGCAACCTGAACCGTCTGCTGCCATCTCTGACAATCGGGATGGATCAGCTCGACCCGTATCTGGCCTGCCCGCACGGGAAGCTCGACCGCGGGGGTCAATCCCACCTCGACCCCATCCACCACGACCGTGGCCCCTTCCGGTCGGCTGGTGATGGACAGGCCAGTCAATAGCTCAACCACCTTGATGCTCGGGTCCTCGCCGTGGGCATACTTGAAGGCCGACTGAGCGGCCCTGAATGGGTCTGGAAAGCTTCGGATGAGGGTTCCCACCTCGGTGACCTTGTTGCCCTGCCGCTTGACGTAAGCCAGGGCCGGCAGGTCGGATGGACGAACCTCGAACCGCCGGATCCATTCCGACGCCTGGCGAGAGTCGGCCATGTCCACCGTAAAGATGGCCAACTGGAAGTCCTCCAGACCGTTCTTCTGGCGCAGCTTATAGAGCCAACTCTTCACCTCGGTGGCCCGACTGCTCACCGATTCGTTCTTGGAGTTGGTCAGCACGGCGATACCTGGCTCAGCCCTGACCGCGGGGGCAAGCAAGAACAGGACCAGCAACACCCAGAGTCTCATGGGAGAGTACCCTCCAACGACGAAATCAGCCGACCGCTGCTGTCGAACAGCTGCAGTCGCAGCCGACAGGCGGGAGCCAGGCGATGCCCAACCTGCAACACCACCTCTCCTGGCCCGGGCGTGGCCACGACTCCCCCATCTTTCACAAACTCCCATTCGGTCGCCTCGGCCAATCGCATCGACAGGCGGACCCGGCCAGACTCCACCGCTTCTCCCAGACCCGCGCTCACCACCAACCCCGTCGAGGTCTGCGAGACACTTGCCCAGTCGAGCCCGGTGCCGGTCTTGCCGGTCACCACCAGAGGCAGAGGAGCGATCTCACTGGATGCCTCGACCACGATTGCGGGAGATGGCTCCCGGGGAAGCACCAGCTCGCCCGTCGACTGGGACTCTGTTGGCCGGGTGGAGTAAGACATGTTGCTCAGGTCGCCATAGCGTGGCGGGTCAGATGCCCGGCTGCCGGCTGTTGTCGTGGGCCGTGAGCGAGATGCTCCCCTCTGTGAGGTCTCTTCGATGCGTCCTTCGAATCCGAGCAGATAGCGGTCGCCCGTCCATCTGGCCACCTCGCCCAGACGACGCGTTTTACCTCCGTCAATTGAGATTTTGTAGAAGAAGTAGCATTTGACATTCTTGCAGTCCTGGGTCAGATAGCCCGACTCGCCCGGTCCCACGGTCCAGGAGCCGAGCTTCTCCCAGATGACCCACCAGCCCATGTTGGTGCCATCGGTCAGAGAGCTGCCACCGTTGGGTTGGTAGTGAACGAACCACTGCGAAGTCGGCCAGGTGAGCTCGATGCGGACAGGCTGGTCGCCCAGGTTCCTGACATACAGGGCTCCACCGCTGGCCTCATCGGCGCGGGCCACGGACACCGGGAGCAAGCTTACGAGCAAGGTTAAGAGCAGTCCTCGAGTTCGCACCAACCAGTCCCCCATTTCCACGCGATGAGACGGGGTTCCGCTATCACCAATCCCGTTCCTCGGGCCGCTGGGACGATTTCGATCTGTCCGATCGGATGAGCGAGCCTCGACCTTTTGTTTCGTGCTACGCAGCCTACGTGCATAAGGCCCGGACCCGTCTCACAGATTTCATCCTTTCATCCATGGTCCATCCTCCTCGAGGCCAGAATGTCTGTTCGCTCGGCCAGGGCCCGCTCAATCTCCAGAGGGATTCGAAAGCCGGGGCGCCCCTGCTAAATTTCATTCACTGGTCAGGGCTGGGGTCAACAAGACGATTCGGCCGGGCAAGTGATCAATCCCAAAGCGAGGAATCATGAGCAAAACACCGGGCATTCACCAAACAACGAGGAGGATATTCTGCGCGATGCTGATGGCAATTGTAGGCTTCATTGCCATCGGCTGCTCTGGAGGCGGCGGCACTACCCCACCTCCCCCTCTTGACCCCACCCTGACGGGCCTGACCATCGCAGCCTCTGCCACCACCGTGCAAGTTGGAAACACGGCCAACTTCGCCGCCACGGGCACCTTCTCCGACGGCAGCACCCAGGACCTGACCAACCAGGCGACCTGGACGACAAGCAACCCGGCAATTGGAACGGTGGCTGACGGGACCGGAGTCTTCACCGGGTCGGCCGCGGGCACCACCGACATCACCGGCACCGCCACGGTCAACGGCGTGGCCCAGACATCGGCCGCCGTCACCATGACGGTCCAGGCAGCCACGCTGACCAGCATTGCGGTTGAGTCCACCAATGCGGCCGGCGATTTCCTGGTTCTGCAGGGCAGCACTCTCGGGCTGAGGGCCACCGGAACCTTCTCGTTCGGTCCCACGCAGGACCTGACCGGCACCGTGCAGTGGGGCGAGTCCAATCCAGCCATTGGGACGGTCGCCGAGGGCACCGGCGTGTTTACCGCTCTGACGCCAGGCGTGACCAACGTCACGGCGACCGATGTCAGCTCGGGTACGGTCTCACCGCAACGCGCCGTCCGCGTTACCAACCCTCTGCCGGGCCTGGTGGCCATCGCCATCAACGCTCCCGGGACTGCGCCTCCCGTACCTGGACAGAACATCCAGCTGGCCCTGACGGTGGGGCAGACCGTGAACTTTACGGCCACCGGCAATTTTGGCGGCGCCTTCAATGACATCACCAGCGACGTACGATGGTCCTCCTCGGACCCGACGGTGGGCTTCGTGCGCAATGCCGGAGGAGCTTTCACGGCTCTGAAGGCGGGCCAGACCATCATCAATGCTCAGGCTCTGGACGCGCCCATCGAAGCTGGCACCAAGATCACCGTAACGGTCAAGTAATCCAACAACGACCACAACGAGCGCTGGAGGACGTACCTCCAGCGCTCATTCGATCGGAAGAAAGGGGCTGGGAAAGTGATTTCCAAGAGATTTATGCGTTTTCGAGCGGCCTGGCTGGCCGCCTTGATCGGCCTGTTCCTGGTGAGTTGTGGAGCGGGGGGGGTGGGCGAGGGCCCGGTGGCGGACACGACGGGTGCAACCGTCTCCGACCTACCCCCGGTCCCCCCGGACCGACCGCTGGTTGAGATTCCTGCCAGAAATCTGTTCCGAACGGCTGCCGAGCAACCCAAACTCCGGGCCGAGCTGCAGTCGAGCTTCAAATCGGCTCAGGTTGTCGAGCTCGACCCGGAGTCTCTACCCGGACCGCTTGGAAGCGACCGGTCGAGAACGGTGGTGCTCGACTTCGGAGCCGGAGAGCCCGTGGAAGCCACCATCTATCCCGGCCTGCCGATCGAGAACGGAATGCGCTGGCAGGGACGCGTCACGGGCGAAGAGTCGAGCGCCGTGGCCCTGACCCGCGTCGGCGAGGTCTACGAGGGCTTCATCACCTGCAGCCGGGGGGAATTCTCGATCACCTGGTCGGGCGCTGGAGCCAGCCACGTCGCGGGCGCGGTCGAAGAGAGCCCGATGCAGTGTGGCACCGACGGCTCCCTGGCCCCGCCGGAGGCGGCCGACCCATCGAGCCCCTCGAAGCCATCAGAGGCCAGGAAGAGTGAGGCTGCCAGCGTGACTTTGCCCACCAATGCCCCGGTCATCGATCTGGCCTTCCTCTACACCCAGAATGTGGCCGACGCGCGACGGCCGGGTGGCACGCTCGCCGAGCAGGAGCACGCCATGCTCTTGCTGGCGCACACGACCTGCTCCTACATCAATCTCTGTCTTCTCAACAGCGAGGCATCCGACGGCAGCGTGACGATCGACCCCGTGCGAATTCGCTGCTCGGGGGTCTACCTGGTCTCGGGCTATGTCGAGTCCGCCCCAGCTGATAGCAGCCTGACCACCGACGCGGACCGTTTCGTGGACAACGCACTAGACACTCCTGGCCTAACCAAGAGCCTCGATGATACCGGCTTGCAATCAACGGCCAGTATTGCTCAAGCTGATGGAGCTGACGCGTTCTGCCTCCTCGTTCAAGGAACCACACGAACCCAAAATGGGAAAGCGGCCGTCATCGGCGGCGCGGGGAATGATTTCAACGGAGCTCTCCACGCCGGGAACTGCCGTGTGGTCGTGGATGCGAACAATATCAAAGTACCTCGGACAACCGCACACGAGCTGGGGCACCTCCTGGGGTGCTGGCATAACGCTGAAACAGGAAGCATTCCCAACGCCACCTTTCCATTCTACTCGGCAGGTTGGATCAGCGTTCAGGACTCGAACGGCATAAAATATGCCGACGTGATGGCCTACCCCCAAAGTGTCAGCCCGAGAGCGACACCGGTTGCCTACTTCAGTACGCCCAGGGCCAGTGTCAATGGCGTTCCCATCGGAAGTGCCACTCTCGGAGACTGTGCTCGTCAGATCTCAAACTTCTGGCAATATATCGCCGACAACAGTGATGCGAACCTGACCAGGCAGGAGGTCGTCACGCTTGGACCCGGTTGGAACCTGGTCTCCGCCTTCAGTGGGGTAACGCACCATCTCGGGCCAATTGACATTTCCGACCCGAGCGCCGTGACCCGGATCGAGTTCTGGCACGCGGACCGGCAAACATTCGATCCCGGGGCCCCGGCCGATAATGCCGACTTCAGGGCAGTTTGGCTTTACAATGACAAGCCTCAGGTCACCTATACCTACACCGGTACCGCCGACTACGGCGAAACCTCGGGAGACGGAACGGGAGATCCCAACCTGGGCGATCAAATCCCCGAGATTGCTCTCGTCCCCGGCTGGAACCTGGTCGGTGCTCCCACACCGATCGGGCCCAGCTCCAGGCACTTCAAGCTGGACGGAACCGACCTTCCCGCCGCGCTCCAGGCGGAGCCTCCTCCGCTGCGGAAGAGCTTCTGGGCATGGGACCCCTTCAGCGGCTTCGAGGAGCTGGACATGTCCGTTCCTGACACGGTTCTGCCGGACAAGCGGGGGTTCTGGGTCAACAACCAGTCCACCGGAGTTCGCAAGCTCCGACTCAGCGCAACCGACGGGTAATGGGCCTTCGGGTCCGGGCCCATCAGGGAGCCGTCCCCGGACGGCTCCCTTCTTTCGTTCACCCCGAGACCGTTCGTGAGAGCTCGCCGTTGGAGGCCAGCTCGCGGCGCTGGATCGCCTCCAGGATGGCCTGGGTGCGGTCGCGCACGTCGAGCTTCCGGTAGACCGACTGCAGGTGGGTCTTGACCGTGCTCAGGGAGAGGAACAGGGTCTCAGCGATCTCCTGGTTGCTGCGCCCCCGGGCTGCCAGGGAGAGAATCTCCCGCTCGCGCTTGCTGAGGACCCCCTCCTCGTCGCGACGAGGGCTGCGCAGCTTGCGCACGACGCTGGCGGCCACACGAGGGTGGATGTAGGAGCCGCCCTGGGCCACCTGGCGCACGGCCTGCACCACGTCCTCGCAGGAGGCCGACTTGACCACGTAGCCGTTGACGCCGGCTTCAAAGGCGTTGGCGACGTGGTCGTCATTCTCGTGCATGGTGAGGACCAGAATGGGGGTGGTGGAGCCGGCCTGACGAGCCTCTCGAACGAACCAGAGACCGTCCTTGTCTCGCAACTCGATGTCCACCAGGGCGACGTCCGGCCTCAGGGATTGCATCATTCGTAGCCCCTCGACCGCGGAGAGGGCCTGCCCGACCAGCTCGATGTCACCTGAGCGACCCAGCAAGCTACCAATGGTTTCTTGAAGAAGGAGATGATCTTCAAGGTAGAGGATTCGAATCAAGCGCCCCCCCCGGCCGGTTTGATTTGCTAAGGATAACAGGCTGAAGGAGTGTCCGTCAATCGGCCAGGCTCCACTCCTCCCGTCGACCAAGGCCTCTGACCTGACGGGGCTCAGGTCGACCTCAGGCCCCCGGGAACCGGCAAGAAGAATCGCACCCGGGTGCCCTGGCCCGGGCGCGAGTTAATGTCGACCGAGCCCCCCAGCAACTCCGCCCGCAGACGAAACCCGCGCAAGCCAAAGTGGCAGGGCCCCGAGAGATCCATCCGGTCCGCGTCGAAGCCGACCCCGTCATCGGAGACCAGGCCCTCCAGCCCGCCCGCCACCTGGCGCACGCTCACCCGAACCAGGCTGGCCCGAGCGTGGCGGCGGGCGTTGGTAAGCGCTTCCTGGATGATGCGGCCACAGAACTGAGCGGGCAACCCGGAGCCTGGCTCGCACAGCTCGGTCTCGACCGGCAGACCGCTTTCCCTGGCAAAGCGGGCGACCTGCTCGGCGAGAGTCTCCTCCGCATGCGGATCGCAACCGCCCAGACGCTCGGCTTCGGCTCGCAATCGGCGGACCGTGGCCAGAGCTTGCCCGCGATCGACGCCGGGGTCGGCCAGGCTGAATGCGAGCGCTGCCAGGTCGCCCGCGACGCCATCGTGCAGCTCCGAGCTAAGAAGTCGGCGCTCGTCCTCAAGAAACCTGGCCAGGCCTTGCTGGCGACGCTGGGTGATGTCAAGCACGCTCAAGACCGAGTTGCCGTCGAGATTTCTCAGGCCACACCGGGCCCAGAGCAAGCTTCGATCGGGACGCAGGAAGCGCAGCTCGGTCTCCAGACCCGAGCCCAGCCGGGCCAGGTGGCGCTGATCCACAGCCAGCACGAAATCGGCCAGGGGCCGACCGACCGGATCCTGACCCAGAGCCTGGCTCAACCAGGCGTTGGAGCGCTGGATCGTCTTCTTCTCATCCAGCACGGCCAAGCCGATCCCAGCGTTCTCGAGCAGTCCGGTCAGCTGGCGGCGGGTCGCCAGGCGCGCGAGCTCGACCCGCTCGCGCTCGGCCAGCCAGCGCGCGTTGTGCAGAGCAGCCCCGGCCAGGCAGGCCAGAAAGTCGATGCGCCGCCCGTCCTCCTCGGAAAAAAGCCCGCTGACCTGCGCGTGCGTCAGGTAGAGCAGCGCCACGACCTCCCCATCCACCCGCACGGCCGTGGTCAGGACCGAGCTCGCACGAGACAACTGGAAGCTGGCCGACAGCTCCGTCTCGTCAGCGCTGACGGCGCGCGGCAGCTCGACGGCCCTCTCGAGCAAGGTCCGGCTGAAGGGTCGGGGGGGGCCGGCCAGGATCGCGCAGTCAGGCCAGCTCAAAACCAGGCACTCCTGGGGCCGCAGCAGGGCCACAGCCGCTTCTCGCAGCTGCGGGTAGAGCTCGGCTGGCCCGCCCAGCAACCCGATCAGCCGTCGACCCCATTGCAGAGTCTGCTCGAAAAGGTCAACCACGGCCACGGGCGGTGGAGCCTGAGGGGTCTCAAAATGCCAGGTCGCCCCCATGCGGGCAAGGCGCTGCTCGGCCCGCTCGACCCGGTGGGGCAGACCACGGGCTCGGCGCAGGCGCTCGCGCTCGAGCTCGGTCCAGGCGTGCTCGTAGCACCAGCGCTCAGCCTCGCGAAGGCTGGCCGCAAAACGTGCCTCGGCAAGCCGCCAGCGCCCGCGGGCGGCGGCCAGCAGGGCCAGTTCGCGCAGCGCGTGCGGACGCAGCGGCGCCCACATCCCGTTCAGGGCCCGCCGGGCTGCCCGTCGGGCTCGTCGGCAGAACACGGTGCGCCGCCAGGGCGGGCATTCAGGCTGCTCGGCCGCCAACCGCCAGGCGGTGGCCTCCCAGGCCTTCATGCTAGCGGCTAGAATGGGAAAACCCACCCGTGAGGGACGGGCGAGCATGCGCGCTGCCACAAGATTCTGGCCCTGACTCAAGAGAAAGCGAGTGACGGCGAGGCGCAGCAAGGCTTCCGCCACCGGGTTCTCAAAGGGAGGATTGCGGCACTCCGCCAGCACCAGATCAAGCGGCAAGGCGCCCCCGGTCGCGACGGCCAGGTACAACAGAGCGCCAGCTCTCCCCTCCTCAGACTCGCCGTGAGCGAAGAATCGGTAATGCTCTTCGCCGATGGACCGGAGCCTCTCGAACTGGCCCGAATGATACAGGAGGGCCTGACGCATCGTCGATGAGGCGTGCACATCATGGACCTCGCCGCAACGCATGAGCGTATCAATGGACTCATCCAAAAATTGAACCACCGACTCCACCGGCTCGTGATTCACCAGTGCGAGTGCCAACCTGGCCACAACTCGGGCTCGGCGCCAGGGGTCGGGGAGTCCTTCAGCGCCTTGCAGATAGACGCGAGCCCGGCGGGCAGCAAACCCGGTGAGCGGGGAGAACAAAGAAACCCCCGCGCATGCGGTGCTGAGCATCTCGAGGATCTCCCCGTCGCGCTCCGGATCGCGGGCAGCCAGCTCAGTCTGCACCAGCAAGACAGGAAACGCTCGATGCAGCTTCCCTCCGTGGGATAGGAACTCGCCCAACCCCTGGTAAGTCTGCAAGAGAAGGCGACGAGGCAGACGAGCCTGCCTCAGGGGCTTCCGCCACCTGTGCTTGAAATAGCTGGTCAAGGAACCTAGAGCCCGCAACAATTGGCTGGTAGGTTCTCACTGCTCGGAAAGCGCGTCCAGCAGATACTCCTCTCCCTCCTGAAATCGATTGAGGCACAGGCACAGATGGCCCAGGCGCACACGCACCCGCGCCCGGTCGAGCGGGTCAGACAAGAGCGGCAGAAGCTCCAGGTAGATCATCTTCGCCTCACTCTGGCGGTGACTGAAGCCGAGCACGTCAGCCAGAGCCTCGCGAGCGGCCAGGTCATCGGGCTCGACCTCCAGAGCCATGCGATAGAAAACCGCGGCCGTGCCAAAGTCAAAGCTCTCTCGACTCCGCTGGGCGGCAACCAGGGCATGGGGGCGAGCCCGCTCGGGCTCTCCGGCCTGCCAGAGGTGATGGGCCTGCACGGCCGGGGAAGCGTGGATGAGCGCCTCGGCAGCCTGGCGATGGAGTTGGCGTCGACGCTCCTCTCCCAGGCTCTCGTAGACCTTCTCTCGAATCCGGTCGTGAGCAAAAGAATACTCGCTTTCCGAGGCGGTCGCCCAGACCAGGCCCGCGTGCTGGGCCGGCAGCAGGGCGGCACAGGGATCGGAGACTCCCAAGCTATGCAGGGTTTGCAGCGAGAACAACCTGCCCAGAGCCGCTGCCCGCTGCAGGACGCTCCGGCACTCCAGGGGCAGAGCCTGCAATCGGTCCACCAGCAACCAGCCCGACCGGGCCGAAGTCTGCAGCTCGTCGGCTCCGTGCTCGGCCACGCCGCGGGCACCCTCCACCAGAAGAAAGGGATTGCCAGAGGCATGCGAGAGCAGTTGCGCTGCCACCGGGCCCTCCAGACCGCCCAGCATGCTCTCCAGAAGCTGGCGTCCGGCAGCCTCGTCGAGCGGCCCGAGGTCGATCCGGGAGAAGCCAGACAGCTCGGCAGGCTGGGAACGGCCCGCCAGCACCAGGGATACCCCGGGCGGAAGCTCGACCCTGCCAGCCAGCTCGAGACTCAACCCGTCCGCCCACTGCACGTCGTCGAGCGCCAGCAAGGTGGGCCCCGGCAGGCCCTTCAACAGCGCGCTCAGAGCGCTCGAGACAAGGTTGGGGCCCAGCTCGAGTGGTCCAGTCTCGGGGGCCGGCGTGCCCAACCAGGCGCTCAGCTGGGGAGCGACCCGGGCCAACACCGGGCCGTGCACGCCCAATCGCTCGGCCAGCTCGCGATCAGCCTCCTGAGCCAGCTCGAACAGCGGCCCGGAAAACAGCTGCAGAGGCACCGATTCCAGCCGACTGAGAGCCTGCCCTTGCAGCACCCGCCATCCCGCTCCGACAGCGCGGGCCACCAGAGCTTCGAGCAGCCGGGTCTTGCCACTGCCGGCCTCGCCAACCAGCAGCAAACGAGAAGACCCGCACAGGACCTGGCCCAGAAGCTCCAACTCCCTCTCTCGCCCCACCAGGGGGGCTTCAAGAAGCGTCCCGGGCCGCCGGTCAGTGCGGCCCGAGAGGCGATCCAGGGCCCCTTGCGCCCCGGCTGGGCGACGATCAGGCTCCTTGGCGAGCAGCTCGCGAATCACCCCCCCCAATCGCCCCTCGGCGCCGAAGGGGGGAACGGGGGCGCTCACGTGCTGGCGCAGCACCTCATTGACCGAGCTGCCCGAGAAGGGCACCCGACCGGTCAGGCAGCGAAAAAGCACCACCCCGACCGAGTAGAGGTCGGCGGGCTCCCCCACCCGGCGCCGCAAGCTGCCCGCCAGCTCAGGAGCCAGATAGTGCACCGTGCCGGCCGGAAGCTCGCGCACAGTGGCGTGCAGCCAGGGACTGCGCGCCAACCCCCAGTCGATCACCCACAGCTGGCCCTGCTCCCAGATCAGGTTGGACGGCTTAAGATCGCGGTGAAGCAAGCCCTGCTCATGGACGACCCGCAGGGTCTCGAGCAACTGCTCCGCCAGCGCGGTGGTTTCCTCGACACTCATCGGACCCTGGGCCAGCCGCTCCTCCAGGGTCGAGCCAGGGATGAAGTCGGCCACCACAGTGAGAAAACTCTCACCGCGTCCCAGCCAGCGCAAGCGAGGAATACGCGGGTGGCTGAGCCGGCCCAGAACCTCCGCCTCATGGCTCAATCGCAGCCAGGCTCCGGATTCCTCGACCGCCCGCTTGACCAGAACCGCCTCCTCCCCCGCGCGACCCAGCCAGGTTTCCACGCCCAGAGACGACTTGAGCAGGCTCTGGAGCTCAAACTTCACGACAACGGCACCCGGAAGCGAAAGCCGTCCTCGGTCGTCCGCAGCCCGCCACCCAGAAGGCGCGCGCGCGCCCGCAGAGGACGCAACCTCGAAACCAGGACGCCCCCGTCATGGCGAATCCTCACTTGCAGCCAGGGTCGCCGGGTCCCCATGACGAGCAGCAGGTTCCTGGCTCCCGACTCGCGCACTGCCTCCAGAGATCGCTCGACGAGTCGGAAAGTCACCTCCGCCGCCGGCCCACCAGGGACCTTCCGAGGAAGCCGGGCCCGTATGCTGAGCCCCGAGGAACGCTGCCAGCGCCTCAGGAGGGAACGCAGTGCCGGCAGCAAGGGCCGACCCTCCACCACCGGGTTGCGCAGAGCCCCGATCTGAGTGCTGACCGAGCGCACGGTCTCCCCTGCCAGCTGACCGGCTCGCTCCAGCTCACCGACTTCCAGGAGCGACTCCAGTTTTTGCAGGGGCACGACCAGGTGCTCGTGCACCTGGGCGGTCAGCTCAGCCGCCTCCTGGCGCTGGAATCGGGCCAGCGCCAGGAGGCCACGCAAGGGCGCCTCGGCCAGGCTGGCCACCACCTCCTCGCCCAGGGCGGTCAGGCTGAGGCGACTCAAGGCCCCGCCGAGCGGGATGTGGCCAACCCAGCTATCGCGCCGCCCTGTTTGCAGCTCGTGCCAGACCGTCTCGCAGGGTCGCAGGGCCTCGGCCAGCGAGCCTCCGCTTCGAGCCAGAAAGGCCTGATTCGCGCGCAGCAGGCTCTGGCCGGCGTCGAGCAAGGCCAGGCCGACCCCGGAAGCTTCGAAGACCCCCTCAACGAGAGCTTGCTCAGCCAGGAGCTGCTCGCGAGACTTCCTGCCGGCGGTCAGTCCGAGCACGTTCTCGAGAGCGCCACCGGCCAGAGCGGTCAGGAAGTCAGCCAGATCTTGCTCGTCTCCGGCAAACAGCCCGGTGGTATAAAGGCAGGCGACGGTCGCACCGCCGACCTGCACCGGGGCAGCCAGGGCCGAACGCACGCTGCTGAGCAGAAGGCTCTCGGTGTCGCTCTCGTCGGCGACCTGGGCCCGACCCGACCTGGCTGCTGCCTCCAACAAAGACCGGCTGAAGCGCCCGGGTGGGCCTGCCAGAAGGCTCAACTCGGGCCAGCTGAGCACCAGAGCTTCCTCCCCTCGCAGTAGCGCCAGGGCCGCGTCTCGCAACAACCCGGGCCAGCGTTCCTCGTCCAGGCACTCGGCCTGCTGGCGACCCCAATGCAAGGCCTGCTCGAACCGGTCGGCCAGGGCCAGCGTGGGGGGTGGGGTTGGAGCAGCGTGCCAGAATGCGCCCATGGAAAGGAGCCTGCGCTGGGGCCCGGATGGATCGCCCCCTCGGAAACGCTCCCATTCCAGCTCGGTCAGGGCCGCCTCGTAGTCGAGCTGTCGTGTAAGTGCTTCCTGCAGACTTCGGGCCAGCAGGCTCTCCGCCCGAGCCACATGGCCCCTGGCAGCGGCCAGCAGCGCCTCCTCGCGCAGCGCGTGGGCCAGCTGAAATGGCATGAATCGTTGGCTTGCCTTGCAAGCCCGTCGAGCGGCCCGGCGGGCTCGGCGATAGAGCTCCTGGCACTCGGCCTCCAACGCAGACGATTCAGCCGCCTGCCTCCAGGCGGTGGCCTCGAAACAGGCCAGTGGGACCCACATCCTGTCATCAGGCGGGTGAAGCAGGCAGTCGTGAAGGAGAGCGGCCGCCTGCTGACAGCGACCGTCACGCAGCAAGCGCAGCGCCTGAGCCAGAGTCAGCTGGTGCCGAGTCTGCTCCCCCCGACCAGCCTTCTCGAGCAGCTCATGAGGCACCAGACCACCCGTTCCCAAGGCCCAGATCCCCAGAGCCGTCCCCTGGCCCAACTCAGATTCGAGCTGCTCTGCCTGGCGATGAAGACGCCTGCCCGTCTGCTCGAGCCAAGCAAATTCTCCCAGGGCGTAGGCTCCCAGGGCCAAGCTCCACTCGGCCGTGAAAAGCTCGCAAACATCTCCGCTTCGCGCCAGCAACTTGCAGCCCGACTCCATCTCGGCCCAGTACAAACGAGGCTGGCTCAGGAAACAAACCAGCGTTTCCAGGTCGTGGCCGCGCAAAGTGTCCACCCCAATCCGGTCTTCCAGGTCCGTCAAGCTCCCCCCAAAAGGGCGCGCGATTCGACAGATAACGAGAGACTTCCCCTATTGCGGGTGAAGTCTTGCGTCCCCTGCGGGCTCGGGGCCCGCACTGTGACGGTCAACTTGCGAAGGCGGGGAGTGACCAACAACCATGCTGTGGTTGGGATCTGGTGATCAAGAGCACCATCCTCAAAATCGACAATCGCAGACGAACTCGATGTTTCGCGCCTCGGTAGGTTCTCCGCGCAAGAGCGAAGCTCGGCGCTCCGGTCGTTGCCGGACCTCGCGGCGCGGCTTGAAGGAGTCTACTCCAGATTAGTCTAATCTAGAGTAGACAATGTTTGTTGACCGGCTGCGCGAGCTCGAATCCATGAACAAAATACTGGCCAACAGCCCGGCGTTGTTCGTGCTGTACGGCCGCCGGCGAGTGGGCAAGACCGAGTTGTTGCAACACTTTTACCGCGATCGCCCGCATGTCTACTATCTTGGCGATCTGAGCTCGTCCTCGACCCATGTGAGGGCTTTGAGCTCGCGCATCGGCGACCACCTGGGGGACAACTTCCTCAGGTCGCAATCATTGTCGGACTGGCGCGGGCTGCTTGAATACCTGCGCAACAGGAAGGCGGAGTTGGATCTCGTTCTGGACGAGTTTCCCTACCTGGTGGAGGCCGACCCCACCCTTCCCTCGCTACTTCAGTCGGCCTGGGACCAGGGTTGGCGTGATGCTCCGACCCGGCTTACGCTGTGCGGATCCTCGGTCGGGTTCATGGAACGCGAGGTACTGGCCGAACGAAGCCCGTTGTTTGGCCGCCGAACGGCTCAAATGCGGCTGCGTCCGATGAATTTCTGGGATGCTCGCGAATTCTTCCAGCACCTTCCCCTGGCCGAGCAGGTTGAAGTCTACGCCTGCTTTGGGGGAGTACCAGCTTATCTGAAGCGATTGGGAGACTCCCCTCTTTTCGAGACAATCGCGCGCGAAGTGCTCGACCCGTCGAGCTATCTGTACGACGAGCCACGCTTCCTTCTCCAGCAAGAGCTGCGTGAGCCCAGAAACTACTTTTCCCTGTTGACCAGCGTGGCCCGAGGAGGGACTCGACTCAATGAGATCGCCCAGGATTCGGGCATGACAACCTCCTTTGCCAGTCGCTACCTGGATACCCTGTCGAGACTGGAGCTCATTCAGCGGGTGGTGCCCGTCACCGAGAAGAACCCGGAGCGAAGCCGAAAGGGCCTGTATCGAATCTGCGACCCGTACCTTCGCTTCTGGTTCCGATTTGTACAGGGTAGTCAGTCTGAGCTCGAGTCCGGGCGCTGGACCCAGGTGATGGAGCGCAAGATCAAGCCCGGCTTGGCCAGTTTTGTAGCGGCCTCTTTCGAGGAGATCTGTCGTCAGTGGGTGGCGCTTACTGCCCCAAGTTTTACTCCCGACAGAGTTGGCGGGTGGTGGACAGGCGACGCGGAGATCGACGTGGTGGCTTACGACGATCGGCATGCTCTTTTTGGGGAATGTAAGTGGACCAACCAACCGGTGGCTGCCTCGGAAATTGAAAAGTTGCGAGCCAGGGCCGCGCGGGTGAGCGAACTGGCAGATCGCAAACCCATCTTCGCAGTGTTCTCCAAAAGTGGATTCGGGCGATTGAGCCCGGACGTTCTGCGGGTGGGGCTGGAAGATCTGGCGGCCTGTTGATGGCTCAACCATGCGATCTGGGAGTTTGGTCAAACGATGATCGTAACGCCATTCGGACAACGTCCGCCGCGTCAGTAGCTGTAGATGGCCGTAGGCCGGAAGTCGAACGCGTCGGGCCGGCGCACTCCCCCGCTCCCCACCGCCATCAAGGAATCCGCAAACCCACCCGTGGGGCTGAAGCGGCAGAGGCCCGGAGCGCTGGCATCGTATGTCACCTGCACCCCCGGCAGAGGGGGAATGCGGGGCCGGCCCGGCTGCTCGGTGCGCGATCCGGTCGAGTACTGGTAGACCACCGGAACGCGCGAGCCGCCCGACTGGTAGGCCAGGAACAGGTTGCCGTCGGGAGAGAGGGTCATGTCCCACAGCGCGAGCTCGGTCTCTACGAGCTGGCCGCGGTCGTCGAACCCCCACTCGGCCGGGATGGCCATCTGCTTCCAGGTGCCTGAGCGCCTGCCCGCCACGGGCGCGGCGCTGGACGGCTCGAAGCGGTACAGCGTGGGCAGGAGCTGCCCCGCGCTCGAGGTCAGAAAGTGCGGGTCGAGGTAGTAGTAGAGATTCCCCTGCGGATCCAGATCGGCCACTCCCTCGTAGCGACTGATCAGGTCGTCCGAGCTGACCACGCCATCCAGGGTCAGGTCCACCACTTCGGTCAGCGAGAGCCGATTCTGAGAGTCGCGCAGGTAGAGGGTGGCGGGAGGCGTGGGGTAGCGCGTCCAGACCTGCCGGGAGGGCTGGTAGGCCAGCAGGTGGTTGCCGACCCCCTCCACGCCCTGCAGGTAAGCGCTGGAGAGGGCGTCACACAAAAAGAGCTCGTCAGCGGAGGCCAGCGTGGCTCGCAGGCAACGACCGAAGGGGGCCGGAACGGGGCCCAACACTTCCCAGGTCGCTCCCGAGCCGGCCTGCCAGCCCGAGGTCGGATGATAGCTCCAGGCCGCCTCCAGCGGTTGGCGCAGACGGTAGAGGGTGCTGGAGTCGATGGTATTGACTGGCCCCTCGGGCCCCCCGATCATGGAGATGTACTCGGGCACGGTCTCATGCACGGCCACGGCATACAGCGTCTCGCCGTCGGAGGCCAGGGCGGTGACCTCGCGCTGGTCGTAGCCCGCCACCGGGGCGCCGTTCTCGTCGAAGGCCTGGGGGGGCACCGGCGGCAAGAGCTTCCAGGCGGATGCGGAGCGGTCGAAGACCAGCATCTGGGAGCGGTCCAGCGCGTCCGCCGGGGCCTCGTTGGGGCGAGTCAACAGGTAGAGATTGCCCTGGGTGTCCCCCTGCAAGACCCGGGGGTTCTCGCACAGCTGCCCGGCCCGGGTGGCCGGAGCGGCGGCCGTGCGCCAGTAGACGTAGGGCGGGGTGGGCAGGCTCTCCCAGCGGTTGGCGGCCAGCTCGAACAGGGCGGGCACCCCGGCCGGATCGCTCACCGCGGCGTACACCCGCCCATCCACGGCCGGCACGCGCTGGAACAGGGCCGTGCTGCTGGCCAGCTGGCCCCCGGCGCGACACGACGAGCGCAGCTCGAATCGGTCGGCCACCGAGGTCTCCTGCACCCAGACCCGCACCTCGGGAGCCTGGGGATCCACTGTGAGCCGATCGGCCACCGCCGGAATGGCATCCATCGCCGTGTCGGCCGGGGCGGTGTGGGCTTCGGCCCAGTCGCTCTGGTGGCGCAGCTGCTCCATCCCCCAGCTCAGCCCGGCCCGGGCCAGGTAATCGGCTTGCAGCCGGCCCCGGGCAAACTTGGTGGAGGCCAGGGTGCGCCGCGAGTTGGCCAGGCTCAGGGTCATCAGGCCGTAGACCAGCACCACCACCAGGGCGGTAATCAGCAGGACCGAGCCGCGCTCGAGTCTTCTCATCGCGTCAGGTCGTAGACCATGGTCCACAGCTTGAAGTCTTGCGTCCCCTGCTGGCTCGGGGCCCGCACTGTGACGGTGAACTTGCGAAGGCGGGGAGTGACCGCTTCCTCGGTCACGTCGTAGATGGCCCCGGCCAGGTCGGGCAGAGGCCGGTCGCTGACGGCGTAAGAGCGGGTGAAGTGCTCGGGGCTCTGGCGCAGGTCGGCTTCGATGGAGGCCAGCACCGACCCGGCCGCGGCTCCGCTGTCGTAGCGCTCGAGTCCGGCCCGCTGGGCCTTGAGCGAGTACAGATGGGTGGAGACCAGCCCCAGACCGGCCAGGGCCAGCAGGAACAGGGCCACCAGGACCTCAGCCAGGCTGTAAGCGCGCACTCCGAGCATGATAGCAGATCTTTGGGGGGAATGGATGCCGGCCCGTTGCGGCGAAGGGACCGGGATGAATCCCTTTGCCTGGACGGCTCGCTCCCTGACCGACCTGACCGTGGGCCTGGCTGGTTGGCGCTTTGAGGGCGAGCTTCCCTCTGACCCGCGCTACGTTCTGCTGGGGGCGCCCCACACCTCCACCTGGGACTTCTTCTTGCTCATGGCGGTGCGCTTCCACTGGAACATGCACATTCGCTGGATGGGCAAACACAGCATGTTTCGAGGCCCCCTGGGCCCCCTGATGCGTGCCCTGGGAGGCCTGCCCATCAAGCGCGACGAGCGCCACAACACGGTGGCCCAGGTGGTGGAGATGATCCACCGCCACCCTCGCATCGTCATCGGCCTGGCCCCCCAGGGAACCCGCAATCCAGCCGCGAGGTGGAAGTCAGGCTTCTACCACATCGCCCATCAGGCGCAGATCCCCATCATCATGGGGTTCTGCGACGGGCCGACAAAGCGGGTGGGACTGGGACCGCGACTCATGCCGACCGGAGACATCCAGGCCGACATGCGTGTTCTGGCAGAGTTCTACGGGCCATTGAAAGGGGTGTGCCCCGAGAAGACGGCTCCCGTGCGGCTGGCCGATGCTCCCAGCGAAACAGGTGAGCGCGTAACCTGAAACCTTTCTCCGATTGACCGGTCCAAGAGCTCAGAGAGAACTGGGGAGGTTCAAATGAAGACGTTGTGCGCACTTCTGGTGGCTTGTCTGCTCTACGCTCCGGGCGCGGCCCAGACCACGGAGGACCAGTGGACCAAAGAAGGCAACACGGTCGAGCACCAGGGCACCACCACCGGCCCACAGGGCCAGACCATCAAGGCCGAGGACACCTGGCAGCGCGACGGCAACACGGTCGAGCACCAGGGCACCACCACCGGCCCGCAGGGCCAGACCATCAAGGCCGAGGACACCTGGCAGCGCGACGGCAACACGGTCGAGCACCAGGGCACCACCACCGGGCCTGGCGGACAGAGCGTCAGGGCCGAGGATGCCTGGCAGCGCGACGGCAACACGGTTGAGCACCAGGGCACCACCACCGGCCCGCGGGGCCAGACCATCAAGGCCGAGGACACCTGGCAGCGCGACGGCAACACGGTCGAGCACCAGGGCACCACCACCGGTCCGCAGGGCCAGACCATCAAGGCCGAGGACACCTGGCAGCGCGACGGCAACACGGTCGAGCACCAGGGCACCACCACGGGGCCCAACGGGAAGACCGTCGAGACCGACACGACCTGGACCAAAGAAGGCGACCAGGTGACCAAGGAGTCCACCAGGACCGGCCCCAACGGCCAGGAGGTCAACCAGAACGCCACCTGGACCAAAGACGGCAACGAGGTGAACAAAGAGTCCACCCGGACCGGCCCCAACGGCCAGGAAGTGAACCAGAACGCCACCTGGCGCAAGGACGGCAACACCGTCAATCGCGACAGCACGACCACTGGCCCCAGAGGCCAGGAGCGCAACTCCAGCGATAGCTGGGAGAGGGACGGCAGCTCCATCCAGCACCAGGGAACCTCGACCGGGCCGAAAGCCAGCACCACCCGACAGAGCACCCTCAAGCGCGAGGGTAGCTCGGTGAACCGTCAGGGCACACGCGGCGGCCAGGTCAATCCCTCGGGGGCGACCCGCTCGCGAGGCGGTGGAGGCGGGCGCCGCTAAGCTTTTCGTTTCGCGTGAGATTCGAGCCCTCTCGGGGCCGATGTGCATGGATGCCCGCACATGTGCCTGCATGTCCGCGCACATCTCTCGGGGGCGAGGGCGGGGCGAGCAGCGCTGCTCTAGAGGCCGGCGTTGAGCCAGTGCTCCACCGTCTGGAGCACCTTGACCCGGGCGAAGTACTTGTCCTCAGCCTCCACCAGCGTCCAGGGGGCGAGCTCGGAGCTGGTCCGCTCGATCATCTCGCAGGCGGCGGCCTGATAGGCATCCCACTTCTCGCGGTTGCGCCAGTCCTCGCCGGTGATCTTGTAGCGCTTGAAGCCCAGGGTCTCGCGATCCTGGAAACGGCGAAGCTGCTCGTCCTTGCTGGTGGTCAGCCAGAACTTCAAGACTGCCGTGCCCGACAGGACGAGCTGCTCTTCGAAGGCGTTGATCTCCCCGTAGGCCCGTTGCCAGTCCCTGCTCGAGCAATAGCCCTCCAGCCTCTCCACCAGAACACGGCCGTACCAGGAGCGGTCAAAAATGGCGATGTGCCCCCAGCGAGGTAAATTGCGCCAGAAGCGCCACAAGTACGGACGCGCCAGCTCCTCGTCGCTGGGGGCGGCGATCTGAACCACCTTGTAGTAGCGGGCGTCCAGGGCCTGCGTCAGGCGGCGAATCGCGCCTCCCTTGCCGGCCGCGTCGGTGCCCTCGAAAACCAGAACCATCGAGCGCCGGCGGTCCTTGAGCTTGCGAGCCTTCCGGCCGATCCTCAGCTGGTGCTCTTTGACCGCCTTGCGGTATTCCTGGCGCTTGAGCTTCAGGCCCAGGTCCAGCTCGGAGAGCACGTTCACCGGGAGCGCCACCGGCGGGGGCAGAGCGGGCTCTTTGGGAGGCACGGGTGTCGAGAGACGGCGCTCCACAGCCTCGAGCAGGGTCTCGGCAACGGTCAGATGGCAGTAGCGGGCATCCCAGGCTTCGATGATGTGCCAGGGGGACTGCCCGGTGTCAGTGCGCCTCAGAGCCCGGCTCGCGGAGTTGACGAACTGCTCGTAGGTCTTGTGGTAGCGCCAGTCGGTCCGGGTCACCCGCCAGGCCGTGTCGGGGCTCCTCTCCAGCTGGTTGAAGCGCTTCTTCTGTTGCTTCTTGGTGATATGCAGCCAGAGCTTGACCAGCAGGACGCCCTCGGCCTCCAGCATCTGCTCGAACTCAGCGATGCGCCGCAGGCTGTCCTCCATCCCGGCCTCGGAGAGCTCACCCAGCGAGTGCTGGGAGATGGGGCGAGTGTACCAAGAGCCAAAGAAGATACCGATCCGGCCTTTGCCGGGAAGAAGCCGCCAGAACCGGAAGTATTCGGCCCGCTCCCGCTCTTCCTCGGAGGGGGAGCCCAGGGCGTGGGTCTCGACGCGCCGGGCATCCAGCCAGTTGACCAGCATGTTGACGGCCTCGCCTTTGCCCGAGCCTTCCGCGCCGGCCATCACCACCACCACCGAGAAGCCAGCCTCGGCCAGTCGGGCCTGGGCGTCGAGCAAGGCCTCCCGCAGCTCGGGCTCGCGGGCGGCAAATGTCTTGCGGTCGACCTTGCGACCTAGTTGGGCTGCTTCGAACATCGACGGAAGTATACCAGCCGGGGCAAGGGAGCGCACTGACCCAGGTCATAGGGGGATCGCCCGCTGCGCTCAGCGAGTCTTCTTCAAGCCTTGCAGATACTGAAGCAGACTCTTAAGCTCGGCTTCGGTCATCGCTTTGAGGGCGGCCTGATGGGGAGCCTGGGGGCGCGTCTTGCTCAACTGGCTGGCCGCCTGGTCGGGGTCGGCAGGCAGGGCCCCCACTCCACCCGAAGCGTGGCATCCCCCGCAATGCTTCTGGTAGAGCTGCTTACCCGAGCCATCCGCTTGGGCCACGACCACGACCACCTCGGTGCCCAGTTTCTGGCTCAAAATCGCGGCCGGCACCCCGGTCAACTGCTCCAACTCCTGCACGGAGACCCTGCGTTCGCAGACCGCCGGGTCGGAGGCCAGGCCTCGCTGATCGAGGGCCTGCGAGCGGGGCAGCGAGTGGGCTGTCCCCAGCAACGGGGTGAACGACAAGAGCAGCCCGGCCAGCCCCAGGCAACCGAGCGCAAACCGTGTCCCCGACTGCTTTCTTTCCCGCTTCCTGGTGAGCATGGCCAGCAACCACTTCCAGTGCATCGCCAGGTGGAGCAGCAAAATGGCCAGCAGCAGATAGGCGGCCCACAGGTGGATCCGCCCCCACTCGTGGCGGCTCAAGCCCCACAGCAAAAGGACCTGGCGTTCGGGCAGACCGGCCTCCAGCCGACCACTCCCGGGCGGGAGCGCGGTCTGCAGAACCAGGCCCGTGGTGGCCACGAAGCTGCAGGCCACCAGGGCCAGGCTATCGACTGCTAGCTGGAGCGATGGTCTGGCCACGAGGCCAGCATAGGCGAACGGGCCAGGCCGTGGCACTGATGCGAATCATTTCTTCAGCCCCGCCGGCGGAGGCGCACGGGGCCCACTCCCACGTGGGTGGGCGTCTCCTCCACCCCGGAGCTGATGGGGGCCTGGATGGGAGAGAGCTTGCCCAGCACCCGGTCCAGCGCGGCGGCCTGGCCCAACCCCTCGTTGCGGGCTTCCCGATAGGCTTCCAGGGCCTCGACGGTACGCCGGGGGAAGAGCTCCGGGTCGGGCACGCTCTGGGCCAGCAGGTCTCCACCCCTGAGCCGTCCCTGGACCAGGTGCAGCAGGCCGGCCGGATCGTCCTCCGGCATCAACACCCGCACCGCCCGCACGGCTTCCGGCAGCCGCTCCATCCCGATCGTCTGGCAGGTATCCGCCACCCATCCGGTCGCCCCCTGGGCCCAGAGCTGGAGGCTTTCCTCGGGCAGCTCCCCCCGCCAGGCGGCGGCATGGCGAACGTTCTCCTCGAGCCAGCTCAGGCGCAGAGCCTCCGGTTGGCCGCTCTCTTTGAGGCGCTCGTCATTGAAGTCGCGAATACGAAAACGAATGCAGGCAGCCACCCGATTGGGAGCCCCCTCCAGCTCGAGGCCGTCGCTCGGCAGAAGCCGGCGCAGGGGCTCGAGCAGCCCCGGCCGACTGGAGACCATCGTGGCCGCCAGCTGGATGTCGTAGAGCGCGCTCTGGTCCACCTGGTGCAGGCCCTGGCCACTGCTCACGAGAGACTCGAGCCGCTCGGCCAGGTGGACCTCCAGGTCGTCTGCCGCGGCCGGATCGAGGCCCTGGAGAGCGGCACCAAAGCGCTCGTTGAACTGATAGATCTGGTAGTGGTGGTGCAGATAGAGGTGCTGAGCCCCGCGCGCTGCCTCCAGACGTTCCTGGGCGCTGGCCCCGGGGGCCTGGAACCGGGTCAGGTGGGCTTCCATCCGAGGGCTCCGGTAGCGCTCCACCAGGCGATTCAGGTGGCCCTGCTCGAAGGGAAGCGAGCTCTCCAGCAGCTGGCCCAGCCGCTGGCTGGTGGCTTCGCTCAGGGGGATGCAGGTCAGTACCGAGAGGCGATTGCGCTGTTCGGGCGACAGCTCGAGCAGGCTGGCGCGTCCCTCCAGCTCGAGCTCAAGGGGCTGCAGCAAGCGCTTCTCCAGTTGATCGTCGACGCCCGGAGCCAGCACCTGGAAGAGAGCCTGGCTCCAATTCTCGTTGCCTGTGAAGCGCTCGCCGGCGCCGGGTGTCTCGAGCAGGTGGCTCAGGAGAGCCTCTCGCACCGGGCGGAGCTGGCCCTGGCGGTCGGCCAGAGAAATGCCCTCCAGGAAACCTGGATCGCGGTCCACGAATCCAGCCAGGGTCTCGATGGCCGGCTCGAAGCAACCGCTGTCCCAAAGGGCGAGCCGCCCGCTGTCCTCGTCCGGGTCGGGCAGGGCTGCCAGCCAGTGCACCAGAAAGTCGCGCTCAAGCTTGTCGGGCCGCCAGCCGGCCTTCCCGGCCGCGGTGAAAAAGCGCCAGGACGCCGACTGAGGCACCACCGGGCTTTGCTCCAGTCCGCCCAGCACCATCTTCACGCTACAGTCGACCAGCTCGGGGCGCACCCTCCAGATCTCCTGCAGCCTGCAACTGGTGGAGTCGGCCGCCTGGCCGTGGCTGTCGAAGAACAGCGGCTCCAGCTGGCGCACGAGCCGCTCATCCATCACTTCGGGAAACGCCTTCAGGAGATGACCGTAGTAGCTCATAGCCGGCTCGGCCACGCTGGAGCTAGAATTCGGCCCCAGCACGTTGCGCGAGCGACCGTGGCGGGCAAGCTCGCGCAAGCCCTCGAGGTGCGGGCGCAAGGCCGCGGTCAGCGCGGGATTCTCGGGACAGGCCTTGAGCAGACCGTCCAGGTATTTGAGCGCCTCGGGCTCGGTAACCCGGGCCAGGACTTCCTCCACCACGGCTCCAGCCAGTACTGAGGCGCGCTCGGGCGCAAGGCCAGCCAGGGGGTCGGGACGTTTCTGCGAGACGATCGTGGCCGCCTGCTCGCTGGCCCAGAGCGGGCTCTGGGCCGGCGAGCGACCCACCAGCAGCCGATTTCCCCACACCGCCACCGGCGCACTGGCGGCCAGCGAGCCCAGCGGCAGACTGCCGGGAGTCTTGCCGGCCACCTCGCACAGGCCGTCCCGCCACCACCCCTCCAGCAAGGCGCCGGCGCGGGAAGCGACCTGTCCGGCCTCCAGGCGAAGAGCCGGATCCACCTCCGGGTCGCGCATGCGCACGGTCAGGTTACGCGATGCCTGCAGCAGGCTCTGCAGAGCGCTCTCGCTGGCTCTGCCCTGGCCTCGCACGCCGACGTCGAGGCGCTGCATGCTCTCCTCGAGCTCGGCTTTGTCGCAACTGTAGTATTTTCCCACAAACATGGACTTGAGCCGTACATGCGCGGCCGGACCCTCGACCGGGCCGAGCTCGGCGCAGTATTTCTCCAGCTGGCTTCGCTCGGAGGCCTGACGGGCCCACTTGATCCGGGCCAGGTGACGCACCGAGCCATCCCCGGAGCGCAACCATGGCATGGCCGAAGTCTCAGGTCGAGCCAGGTCGGCGATCGCCAGCGCCCGCTCGGCCTGGCGGCGGAGCAAGAGCCAGCTCGCCTCCGGGTTCTCCGGCCGCAAGACAACCCGAGACACCCCGGGACCGGACAGCAACGGCTCGGCGGGCGTCGGGCTCGGCTCGAAGCGATCGACCGGCGACTCGGACCGAGCCGACTGGGCGGCCGCCGGCCTGACGCCCCGGGTTGCCAGGATAGAGCTCACCAACATGCCTGGAGCTTAACCCGGCACCCTTACGAAAACCTGGAGGAGTGCTGAGTGATGCCCTGAAGGCACGCCGGCCCCGCCCCCTGAGATGTGCGCGGACATCCAGGCCCGTGCGCTGGCAACTCCGTGCACGCCGGCCCCGGCCCCCGGGATGTGCGCGGACATGCAGGCCCATGCGCTGGCAACTCCGTGCACGCCGGCCCCGGCCCCTGAGACGTGCGCGGACATGCAGGCCCATGCGCGGGCAACTCCGTGCACGCCGGCCTCCGGGATGTCCCGGCCCAGGACGATTCAGGCACCTTTCAGGCTCATGGGCTACCCTGAGCCCATGCTCATCCGGCCGCTCCCCGTCGCATTGACCGCCCCCCGGGCCGCTGTCTCTCAGCCCCCTGTGGAGGACCTTCCCTTTGGCAGCGCCACTGTCTACATCCCCCGGGGCAACGAGAGTTACCAGCCCATCCGCAAGATTCCCCTCGACGGCTATCGTCGGCTCAGCACCGAGGTCCGCAGCGAGAGCGGCCAGGTCCGCCACAACCTGATCGCCCCCGACCGCAAAACGCTGAGCGTGGTGGACACCACCGGGACGCCGCTCTTCCACTACCACTCCCCCGACTACGTGCAGCAAGTGCAGTTCGACCCGCGCAGCCAGAACAGCTACGTGCGCACCTCCCACGGCATCGTGGTGCTCGACCCCAAAGGCCAGGAAGTCGGCTCGGTCATGCCCGAGAGCCTCAACTGCCTGGGGAACATGACTCTGCTCGCCACGGGCGATGTGGCCCTGGCCATCCCGCTGGGGACCTTTAAAGATGGCAACGTCATGGTTCTGGGCCCCGATCTCGCCCCGCGCTGGCAGTCGCGCACCGAGCTGGCCATCGACCAGGTGCTGGACGTGGGCCAGGGCCACATCGCCGTCTACGATGACGGCGAGGGCCTCCAGGTGCGAGACGCACAGGGCAACCTCAAATGCGAGTCGGATTCCCTCAAGCTCTACAGCCCGCTGGTCCACGAGGGCCGGCTGCTGTTCCTGGAGAGCAAGCCCACTAAATACAAGCAAGAGTATGCCAACCTGGTGCGCTACGACAGTGCCACCGGCGAGGTGGAGCGCTTCAAAGTCAGTGCCGAGGCCGACCGTATCGTGCCCCTGCCGGGCGGGGGGTTCCTGCTCGATGAAGGGCCCGCCGCCCACCCCCACATCACCGCCTACGACGCGGACGGAAAGCTCATGGCCTCGTTCAAGTTCCCCGACGACACCTATCCCCGCGGCCTGCACCTCTCCCAGGACGGCAAGACGGTGCTGATGGCCGCCGATGGCGACGGCCACGGTGGCGGAGGGCGTCTCTATCGGCTCGACCTGGGCGCTCCGGCCCAACGAAACCTGCTGGGCAAAGTGAAGGCTCAGCGTCCCGAGCCCATCTACCGAAACCAGGGGTTCGTGCCCGGCATGCTGGCCGATGGCCGCATCTTCGTCGTCCACCGCCAAGGCGTGGAGCTCCTGGGCGTGAAGAGCTATGCCAACGCCGGCGAGTTCCTCCAGGACATCGGCCCGGATACGGCCATGGGCAGCGCCCGCTATCCCCTCTCCTCCATCGCCCACCAGTCCACCGAGTCCACCCCCTGCCGCCTGGACGCCGCCCTGGACGCGGCCGCCCGCAGTCTGAAGGTGAGCGGCGGGATGATGGCGGCTCCCCCCTCCCCCGGCTCGGTTTTCGTCACTCCCGACGACTGCATCAACTTCGCGCTACCCATCAGCCCCTTGCCCGCAGCCGTGTTCCAGGCGGTGGGAGGCTCGGAGGAAGCCATGCGGCGCCTGTTGACCGCCCAGGTGCTCGACCGCCCTCAGCTGGCAGAGACCCCGTTCCCGGGTCGACCCGAGCTCAAGCTTCGGCAGACGCAGGAGGAAATCACCGTGGAGAGCCCGGGCAAGTCCACCCGGGTCTTCCCGCCCGACAACGTGGGGCCTCATCGCCTGGCCATCCCGGTGATGATGGGCGGCGCTCCCATGGTGGCCTCGGCCACCCAGGACGCCAAGCTGGTCTGGCACAACCCGGAGAAGAGCAGCGGCAGCGCCCTGGTTTTCGACGTGGGCAGCCCGGTCAGCCAGCTGGGCCTGACCTCCGATGGCGGCTCGATCGCCGCCAGCACCGATGCCGGCGGCTTCGTGATCTTCACCCCGCCAGGGGCCAGGAGCCTGCAAGTGCCCGACCAGCTCGCGCCCGAGGCGACCGCAACCTCCGCGGTGGTGGAAGGCGAAACGACCTTGCGCGTTGGTGGGGTGGTGATCAGGAAGCGTCGCGGAGCGGCTCTTGCCCAGGCGAGGAGCTCAGCCGCCCCCCCCTGACACTGTTTTCGGGCTGGCGAGAGCTGAAGTCCGGGCGGAGGTTCCCTCCGCCAACACAGCGAGGATTGCCGTCAGACGTTTCGGGGCCTCACGCCAGGACCTTCCTCCGCGCGGCCTGGCTTACCGTGCTCAGGCGGGAAAGAAGTCTTTGACGGGCAGGGTCTTGCCCAGGAGCTCGACGTGGTCGTCCAGGGTCAGGCAGGCGGAGACGGCGTAGCGAGTTCCCTCAGGCTGCGAATAGACCTCGAGTTGCCCCTGCTTCAGGTTCACGATCCAGTAGAGAGGATACCCGCCGGATGCATACAGCCTGAGCTTGCGCCCGCGGTCGGAAGACAGCGAGGTGTTGGCGACCTCAACAAGCAGGTCGACGTGCTCGGGGTGCACGCGTTTCTTGACCAGCTCGCCAAACAACGCCTTGGGGATGAGGCACAGGTCCGGCTGAAGCTCGGAGTGGTCGCCGATGCCGACCGGGCCCTGGACGCGGACCTGGTGGGTCTGGCTGAAGCTCTTGACCATGATCTCAGTCATCAGGTCCACGGCACAGGCGTGGAGTGGGTCGACGGGGGTCATCCGGACGATTTCTCCTTGAATCAGCTCGACCCGCTCCTCCGGACTGAGAAGGCCCGTCTGGCCCATCTTCTGATACTCTGCCCGATTCCATTTGCGCGTTGCCAGGGTCATCTTCCAACAGGTTCTCCGTACACGAGCATCTTTCCGCTCTGCTCAGCTGAGAGTCTCCGTTCTCAACGGCCGAGAGAGACCACGGACCTTCAGTCCCAGACCGGGACCTGCTCCAGCCGAGGTAGCCCGGTGACCTGCGGAACGAGTCTGGCTTTGAAGGGCCGACCGGCCGGGTCCACGCTCTGGAAGAGCTGATCCGAGCCGGCGATGCGTCCCTGAGCCTGAAGATCGCGGGCAAAGGCTCGGGCGTCCTCACGGTCGCTCTCCTCCACCGGGGTGAAGGTCTGCGAGACCAGCTTGCCCTCGCGGTCGAAGACCAGCGTCAGCCCCGAGCTGAGCTCCATCTCGGCGGCGCCGTGGTGGTCCAGGCCGACCTCGATTCGGTCGGGAGCGCGGAAGAGCAAGACCTGACGCCCATCCGCCCCGGCCTGCACCGGGTCGGCCTTCCAGGCCATCCCCTCCGGCAGGCCCAGCTCCTGGCCGAGCGCGCTCAGGGCCTGCTCGGCCTCGAACGGGGTGCGCACCGGTCCGCTCAGACTGACCGCCGGGGCCGGCTGGCGCGCCTGCTCGGCTTCCTCGCGGGTCAGCAGGTTGCGGTCGATCAGCACTCCGGCCACGGTATCGAAGAACTTGCCCTGCTCGAAGGTGGCCGCCTCGCGCAGCATCGCCAGCGCCACGTCGCGGAACTTCAGGTTGCTGGTGGGCATGTGATCAAAGGAGCGGGCGAATATGGGTCCCAGGGCCTCACGGGCCGCCACCAGAGCCTCGCGAGGGGTGGCCGCTTCCTGCTGGCACTGGCCGTAAAGCGCGCCCACCAGCGAGTAGAACGTGCCCGACCAGACGCGCGAGAAAGAGTGGGGCTCGCTGGTGAGCACCTCCTCGGGATAGGTGGGAGGATAGCTGTCGCGCGGGAGCTGGCGCGGGTCGACGTAGCGGAACTCGTTGAGAGCGGTGCGATAGTAAGGGTTGTTATCGTTGTTCGGATTCTGGTCTTCCTTGTTGAAGGCGGTGCCGAACTCCTCGGCCATGCGGCTGAGCAGGCTGGGACGCGAGAAGTCGCCTTCGTTCTCGGCCAGGATCTTGTCCAGGTTGGAATCATACTGCAGGGCGTGGAGGATGGCCGAGCTGTCCCCGAAGCCCTCATGGAAGGAAGCCGGCTCGGTGCCCCAGCCGATGTTGGGGCGCAGGCCGTCCAGGATGGCGTGGCCGGTCTCGTGGGCGATCACGTCGGGCGACTCGGCCGTCTTGACGGTCTTGCCCAGCGAGGGCGAATCCCACTGGCAGAAGTTGATGGAGTCGTCCCAGCGCGAGTAGTAGGCGGTCTTGCCGGTGCCGGCGTGAGGGTTGATGGTGAGCGGACCGTCGAACGACCAGGGAGTCTGGTGGCCCATATAGCGCTCGTAGCTCAGCAGCGTGCGGGCCACCACGGCGGTGGTGTTGACCTGGTCGAACTGATCCGAGCCGAGCTGGTAGTGATAGTTGCCCTGCTCGTCGGCCATGGCCACCGGCACCTGGTCTTGCACCGCCATGCGGGGGCCCGCGAGCTGAGTCCCGATCTCGACCCTGGGGAGCGCGACCGGCTCGAGCACCGAGACCATCGGGTCCTGGGCCAGCATGTCCACCACCACGAAAGGATCGGGCTCAGGCGGGGGTGGCGGCGGCTCGGGAGGAGGGGCTGGCGGGACGGGCTCCTCGCGCAGGCGGAGGGGGGCGGCAGCAAGCGGGGCGGTCATCATAGCGACGCCAGCATAGCAGCGCTCCCGGGGTCAGGGTGTGAACATTTTGGAGACGGTTCGCCCGGGGCAGCAAAAGGAGCGATCATCCCGCCCTGCGAACCTGCCAGCCTGATGCCGAAACTCCTGGTGCGCTCCCTCCTCTGGCTCTGCCTGGTTCTGGCCTTCGCCCGCTGCAGCGGGGAAACCGTCACCAGCCTGGGGCCCTCCGACCGACCCGTCCGCAGAACCTACACCTTCACCCTCGACGTTCCTCCGCGCCTGCAGTGGAACGAGAACTCGGGCTACTGTGGGGAGACCAGCTTCATCTGCGCCGGGCTCTATTTCGGGCAATATTGCTCCCAGTTCACGGCCCGGGAGATGGCCTCGCCCGGTGTGCCCCAGTCAGACCCCTCCAGCCAACTCCTGCTCGGCGTGAATGACCGTAGAGCGGCCGAAATGATGCGCTTGCAGACCATCGAATTCGACTCCAGGGCCCAGCGCTCCACCGACGAGCTCCTGGCCTGGGTCAAGCGCCAGGCCCTGGCCGGCCACATCGTGATCATCGGCGTCTTCAACAATGGCATCATCCTGGGCGAGTGGACCAGCGTCCAGGACGGGGATTCGGAATACGACCACATCGGTCCGGTGCTGGGCATCAAGTCAAACGAGCCTCTGGACAGCCGCCCGGGCGAGTACCTGCCCGAAGACGAGCTCACCTTCTGCGACAACGGCCTTTTTGGCCCCTCGATCGGGTCCCCGCCCACGATGTATCAGTTCCTCTTCCCTTACACCTTCAAGAGCTTCCCGGGAACGCGCGTGGAAGCCAACAATCCCAACGGACCGATCTATATGCTCAAGAATACTCCCCCCAATTACGGGGTGGCCGTCACGGGAGTGGTCGATCCGGATCGCGTGACCGTGCCCGTGCGACTGCGCTCGAGCAGCGATACCGAGCCCCAGATCGATCACCACAGCAATGTCCCTCCAGAGCCTGTGCCCATCACGCTCACGGCCACGGTCAGCCTGCCCGACCCGGAGGCAAGTTACAATCTCTACCAGTACGATCGTTTCGAAAAGGTTCCCACCACCGGTTTCAATGCAGCAGCAGGGAATGCTGCCCGGGTCTGGACCATCCCGGCGGGCTCGGGCGAGGAATTCACCGTCAAGCTCGACGTGCTCTCGGATCAGACGGTCATCTTCCGGGCCGTCCCCAGCACGGCGCCCTAGGAGCGCAGCCGGAAACCCCCTTGACACAGTTTTCCGGCCACGCGACGCCCAACATATTGTGCGTGCTGGAAGTCCGGCCGTCTCCAATAACTTGTGGTGGCGGAGGCGGGGGCAGGGCCCCCCGAGAGACCCCATGGGGTTTTGCGGCCGGACTTTGAGGAGGCCCCGAAAGCCCGGTCAGCATCAGCCCCGGGCCCCGCTATTTGATCAAGACCAAACTTTTCACAGGACGTTGAGCGGCGAAGCTCGTCGTTTAGCATTTTCCAAGCTCGCGCCCGGAGGACCTGTGAAAACGAGACTGTTTGGCTTTGGTATCATCTTTGCGCTCTGGACGGCCACCCTTTCGGGGTGCTCATCCAACAACTCCCTGACGCCCACATTACCGAACGGGCTGGGGGCTGACCAGACGAGAGGAACGGTCCGGGTCTTTCTGGCCGATCCGGGAACAGACGATGCCCAGGCTCAGGTTCGACAGGCCCTGACTTTCTTTGGCATCGATGACCAGGGCGAGGTGACCTTCCGCCCCGTGACGCTGGACTATCGCTCGTTCCAGACTCTGGAGAACGTGCCCATCGAGACCACCAGCATCATCGTGCAGGATCCGGATGATCCGTCCGTGCTGGCGACCGAGCAGGTGACCGTGCTGCCCGGTCAGACCACCTACGTCAGCGACGTGGTCCTTCTTCCCACCCGCACGGCGCCTCTGGTAGGCCTGATCGCGCCCAAGATCGGGGACGGGAAGCCGGTTCAGGTCGGGTCCGGCTTCGTGCAGACGACCCCCAGCACCATCGGAGATCCCGGCGCCAACAACACCATGGCGGGCGCCAACGCCACCAGTGCCACGGATGACCTGCCGCATCCCTACAAGACGAACTCCTGGCTGAGCCCCATCTTGTATGCGGATAACCACTCGAAAGTCTATGCCGGAGGAGGCACCGGGCCGGGTCAATACAACCCCAGCACCAATCCGCAGGTGCTCGACCAGCGCCCGGTTTATCCCCACCCGTGGATTCTGGGCTACAGCGTGATCGAGCCGGCGGCCTTCGGGCGGCCAAACCCGCCGGTCGTGCCCAACTTCCCGCAGAACAGGGGCCTCAAGCTGATCGCCGAAGTCCCCTCCTTCGGAGGCGGACCGCAGATTCCGTCTCCAGATGGCGGCAACCTCCCGGACTACGGCAGATGTCGACCCCGGGCAGATCCGAGGCCGTGAAATAGACCAGCGGGTTGCCGCGGACGGTGGTCAGTTTGAGTCCCGGGATTCACGGCCAGTCGCATCAAGGTCGCCCGGATGGGCGACTACGATGCTGATCTCCGCCTATGTCGCTTGGACCGGAAAGTATCGTACCGGCGATTTCAGCGTGCAGCGCTCCAGCGCGCTCTTTTATCCTCAGGGCTCGGCCACCTACTCGCAAGGGGACCCGGTCAATAATTCCGGGGCCGGGGGTGACGGGACCAACAGCGTCAAGACCGGGCTGACATTCAAGGCCAGCAACCAGAGCAACTACTACACCATCGCCAACCTGCCCGATCAAACGTTCCAGGACGAGGCCACCCTGACCAGGCTGGCGCAGGCCGCTTTCTCATTCCCAACCAGTACCGTGGTTGAGTACAGGACGAAGCAAGTTCCCGGGGGCTCATTTGGGTCCGGCAGGTCCGGTGGCACCCAGGAGCCCGGGAAGGACGCCCCTGCTTCCCCCGCGAACGGCGGCTCGCCATGCGAGAGCTGCAAGCGGACCTGGTCATCGTGGGCGCAGGGGTGGGGGGCTGCGCGGCCGCCTGGGCGGCCCTGCGCCGGGGGCGCCGGGTGATCCTGAGCGAGTCCTGCGACTGGCTGGGTGGCCAGCTGACCTCGCAGGCCGTGCCACCCGACGAGCACCCCTGGATCGAGCAGTTCGGCTGCACTCGCAGCTACCGCCGGCTGCGCGAGGGCATCCGAGAGCACTATCGGCACTACTATCCCCTCACCGAGGCGGCCCGGGCCAACCGGCTGCTCAATCCCGGCAACGGGTTCGTCTCCGCCATCTGCCACGAGCCCCGGGTCAGCCTGGCGGTGCTGGAGGGCTTTCTCTCTCCCTACCGGGCCGGGGGACAGCTGACGGTGCTGACGGAGCACGAGCCGGTGCGGGTCGAGAACGAGGGGGATCGGGTCAGCGCCGTCCACCTGCAAGGACCCGAGGGGCCGGTGGTCTGTCACGCGCCCTACTTCATCGACGCTACCGAGACCGGTGATCTGCTGCCCCTGGGCGGCGTGGAGTATGTGACCGGGGCCGAGTCGGTGGCCGAGACAGGCGAGCCCCACGCCAAACCCGCGGCCCAGCCCGCCAACCAGCAGGCCATCAGCTGGTGCTTCATCCTCGATTACCAGCCCGACCGCGACAACACCATCGAACGCCCCCGCGACTATGCCTTCTGGCGCGACTACCTGCCCCCCCTCACCCCCTCCTGGGGTGGGCCGCTGCTCTCGTGGCAGGCCACCCACCCCATCACCCTCGAGCCGGTGGTGCGCAGCTTCGATCCCCTCGAGCCCGAGCCCCACCGGGGCCCCATGGACCTGTGGACCTTCCGGCGCATCGCCGACCGGGCCAACTTCCAGCCGGGCGCCTACGAGAGCGACATCTGCCTGGTCAACTGGCCCCAGATCGATTATCTGCCAGGCAACATCGTGGACGTCGACGCGGCCGAGCGCGAGCGCCACCTCGAGGGTGCCCGCCAACTGAGCACCTCCATGCTTTACTGGATGCAGACCGAGGCTCCCCGGCGAGACGGGGGCACCGGCTGGAAAGGGCTACGGCTGCGGGGGGATCTTTGCGGCACCTCCCACGGCCTGGCCAAGCGCCCCTACATCCGCGAGTCGCGCCGCATCCGGGGCCGCTTCACGGTCAAGGAGCAGCACGTCGGCGGGGAGGGCTCGGCCACAGTCTTTCCCGATTCGGTGGGGGTGGGAGCCTACCGCATCGATCTCCACCCCTCCACCGGGGGCGACAATTACATCGACGTCAGCGCCTGGCCCTTCCAGATCCCGCTGGGGGCGCTCTTGCCCCGGCGGGTGGAGAACCTGATGGCCGGGGGCAAGAACCTGGCCTGCACCCACATCACCAACGGCTGCTACCGCCTGCACCCGGTGGAGTGGAACGTGGGGGAGGCGGCCGGGCTGCTGGCCGCCTTCTGCCTCGAGCACGACCGCGCCTCGCATCAGGTGGGCGATGATCCGGCCGACTTCCAGGCCCTGCTGCGAGCCGAAGGGGTGGAGCTGGAGTGGCCCAGGCTTGAGACTCTGTAAGCGCTGCGGAGCGCGTTGACGTGCAGGAGCCAGCATCACCGAGCTCATCAGCAGCACGCTGACCAGGGCGATCCCCAGGGAGGGAGTTCTACGGCTCGCAGAAGAAACACATCAAGCTCTGGCAGAAAATCCCCGCCTGCGAAAGTCGAGCTGAGGCCGGTCAATCTCCTCCGGGCAGGTCCTTCAGGGCTTGCCGGCCCGTCCTCTGCGCCTGGGGGTCTGGCAGGGTCAGCATCTTCTCATAGTCGGCCCGCGCCCTGGCAACCTGGTCGGTGGCCAGGTAGCAGTCGGCCCGACCCGCCAGGGCGGGGCCGCTGGGCGAGAGCTCGATGGAGCGCGTGTAAGCCAGGATGGCTTCCTGAAAGCGGCCCTCCGACTGCAGCAAGACCCCCTTGCGAACATAAGCGCCCGGATCGCGGGGCTCGAGGGCGATGGCCTTCTCATACTGCTCCAGAGCCAGGTCCACCTTGTCGTCGGCGGCCAGCTGGTCGCCCAGCTTGAGGTAGCGGGCGGTGGCGCTGAGACTGCCGCCGGACTTGACCTGGGCTTCCACTGCCTGGGCGGTCGCCGGGCTGAGCTCTTTCAAAGCCTTCAGATCGACCTGGTAACGCTTTTTGTCTTTGAGCTGCTGGTAGCACAGGGCCCGCATTCCCAGGGCCTCGTAATCCCTGGGGTCGAGTTTCAGAGCGGCGTCGAAGCTCGATATGGCCTGCTTGAAACGCCCGTCCTCGAGCAGGTTGCGGCCCCGCTGCTGGTGGATCTGCTGGCGGCGCCAGGCCTCGGCGGCCGGGTCGAAGGTTTTCAGGGCGCAAGCGAACTCTTTCTCGGCTCGCGGGCGCTGGTCGAGCGTCGCGTAGCACTGAGCCCGACCCAGGTGCAGTCCCCACTTGCGGGCGGCCGGGGCCTGCTCGAGGGCGGCTGCAAAATCTTCGGCTGCCTGGGCGGGATGGTCCAGCATCTGCTGGCAAGCGCCCCTCTGGGCGGTCAGCTGCCAGCTTCCAGGATGGCGCTCCAGGCCCTGATTGGCCGCCTCCACTCCCTTCTGGAACTGGCCCTGGCGACCGAGCTGGTCGATCTGGTTGACGAAGTCCTGCTCGGTTTCGGGGGCGCGGGGGGAAGCCGATGGGCCGGGGCTGCTGGAGGCCACCGGCGCGGGGGGCGGGGTGCTACATCCCACCTGGAGGAGGAGCAGGGCTCCGATCAGCCATTTCATCTCGATGGTTTCCGTCGCGGCGCGGCCGGAACCTGCCCGAGTGGACAGAATGGTTCTTTTCCTGTATGCTGCCTCCAATCGATCGCTTCGTCTTTCGGAAAGGACCCTGTTGACTTTTGTCTTTTACCCCCTATGATCTGCTGCCTGGCAGCCTGAAGGCGCTTCAACGCATGCAGATCACCACCCCCACTCCCATCCAGAGAACCACCATTCCCCTCCTGCTCGAAGGCCGTGACGTGCTCGGGCAGGCCCGCACGGGCTCGGGCAAGACCCTGGCCTTCGCCCTGCCCATGATGGAGTTTCTCGACCCCGCCCAGCCCTGGGTTCAGGCGCTGGTGCTGGCCCCCACCCGCGAGCTGGCCGCCCAGGTTGCCAGCGTCATCGACGAGCTCGGTCGTGCTGACGGCATTCGCGCCGTGCAGGTCTTCGGGGGCCGCTCCATCAACACCCAGGTGGCCCAGCTCCAGGGCGCCCAGGTCGTGGTCGGCGCCCCCGGGCGGGTGCTCGACCTGGCCAGACGGGGCTCGCTGCAACTGGGTAAGGTCGAGTTCGTCGTGCTCGACGAGGCCGACGAGATGCTCGACAAGGGCTTTGCGCCCGACGTGGAACGCATCCTGGCCTTGCTTCCCAGGGACCGGCAAACAGCCCTTTTCTCGGCCACCATGCCCGACTGGGTGCTCTCGGCCAGCCGCAAGCACATGTACCAGCCCGAGAAGGTCAGCGTGGACCGCCCCGAGGTGCCCGCCAACATCCGCCAGCTGGCCTACTGGGTGGCTCCCGAGCAGCGCATGGATGCCCTGAAGACTTTGCTCGACAAGCGCCCCGACGGCTCCACCATCGTGTTTGGCCGCACCAAGCACGGGGTCAAAAAGCTGGGCCGGATTCTCGAGAAACTGGGCTATCCGGTGGGCTGCCTGCAGGGTAACCTGAGCCAGAACGCCCGAGACCGCGTCATGGCCGACTTCAGGGCCGGCAAGATCGGCATCTTAGTGGCCACGAACGTGGCCGCCCGAGGGCTCGACGTCGACCACGTCGAGCTGGTCATCAACTACGAGTTACCCGAGAGCTCCGAGTTGCTCACCCACCGGGTGGGCCGCACGGGGCGCATGGAGCGCGAGGGGACCGCCATCACCCTGCTGACCGAAGCCGAAGCGGCCAGGTGGCGAACCTTGCAGCGCGGACTGGGACGCAAAATCGAATCGGTCGCCTGGCGACAGAGCTGAAGAAAGAAGGAAACCGCCCATGGCAAAGCCCAATCCATCATTTTTGAAACGACAAAAAGAGCAGGCCCGTCGCGAGAAGGCCGAGGCCAAGCGCACTGCCCGCCAGAACAAGAAGAACAACCCACCCCAACCCACCGACGCGGAAGGCGAGCCGGAAGAGGAGAGCCAGAACCAGACCGAGGCTTGAGCCCGAGCAGCGTTCCCTGCTGAGGAGATTCAGCCCTCAGGGCCTGCCCGAGGCCGCCGTGCTCAGCCAATGAGTCCCGGCAGAGGTACTTGCAGAACACCGGGTCTTGCGACACTATCGTCCCCTCGCTGCGAGCCTGGGCGATCAGCGACCGGTTCGAACGGGTCGGTGTGCACGGGAGGCAGAGAACAGACCTCAGCCGCTTGACTGAGCGTGATCGGGAGCACAACAAAGGGTCCCGTGGGCAGCCAGTCGCTGGAAGAACGTTGACCGAGATCCTGGAAGCTCCAATGTTCTCTGGGACACTTTGATGGTCGCCTCCCCCAGGCTGACCTGGTTGCGAGCTCCAAGGAAAAAGCGCGCCCCCCCCCGGCGCGCTTTTTCTCACTTCTTGGTGGCTTGCTTATACCTGGCCACCAGCGCGTTGTAGTCCAACCCTCCCGCGAAGAAGGTCAGCACTTTACCGCTTGAGTCGACCACGAAGGTGGCCGGGATGCCCCGGACCTGCTTGGCAAGGTCGGGGTATTTCTTCATCTGGTTTGCGTCGTCGACGTTGATGTACTCGATGGGCACGTTCTGGGCTGACTCAAACTGAGCCAGGGTCGGCTTGAAGCGCCGACACGGCCCTCACCAACTGGCCCAGAAGTTGATCAGCCTGGTCCCACCGCCAGAGCTGGCCGGCGAAGAGCCTGTGCTGCTGACCGACTTCACCGGCAGGTTGACGTCGATGCTGCCCATGTCCTTGTTGTGCCTGGCCACCGCGCCCAGGGCCTGAGCCGTGGGGATCAGCGGCACCAGGGTGGCTCCCGCCTGGTCGGCCGTCGCGATGGGCTTGCCCTGATAGTAGACCTGTCCGGTGCCGCTGGCGTCGGTCGGCAAAGCCGCCGTTTCACCCTCAGCGGTGACCACCCAGTTGCCCTGCACCTCGGTCAACTGGAAACCTAGCGCTGCAACCAGGGCCTGCAACTCAACGGCGGTCGCGGGCCCTTTGCCCGACACCGCTCCTTTGAAGGGCTTGTTGCGAATGTAGACCTGCTCACCCCAGGCCGGACCGGCCACCAGGACCAGTCCCAGGACCAGAGCGAGGCAGGAGATCCATCGCCGCATTCGAGGGGACCTCCTTTCCATGAATAAGGCCAGGTTCCTGAACCAGGCACGGGGCACCTGCTCACTCCCCCTCCAGGCTGCTCTGCCAGCGACTCTCGATCTGCCTCAGGCGGCCCGACTCGATGATGGCCAGCAAAACGATGTTCAAATCGTTCGTCAGCTCAAAGTCGGGAGGCAGGCCAAAGCCGTAATTCTGGGGCTCGAAGGGAAACGAGCTGAGGTGGAGCGGCAGCTCCGGATACTTGGCCAGGAAATAGCTCAGGCTGGGCCGGTCGAACACGACACAGTCGGCCTTGCCTTCCAACACCGCCGCGATGGCCGCGTCCAGACCGGGCCTGAGCACCACGCGGTCGGTGTAACGACCCACCACACCCTCGAAGAAGCTGCCCGCCACCGTGGCTACCCGCAGGTCCTCAAGTTGAGCGGGTTTCTCAATGGGATTGGCGTTGATCTGGCTGAGTGTCAGCGAGCTGGAGATTCCAGCCACAAGAGAGCCGACGATCAGCATGGAGAGGAGAATCCAGACCGAGCTCACCACCCGCCCGCCCGGCGTGACCGGTACCCGGTCACCGTAGCCGACCGTGGACATGGTCACCAGGGCCAGCCAGAACCCGGTGGCGATGCCAGGGCCGGGAGTTTCCGGGAACTGCTTGTTGGTTCCCCGCTCGAGCAACCAGAGCAGGGAGCCCACCAGGAGCAGAGCCAGGAAAATGACTGCCAGGCCATAAATGGCGGCCGTTCGAGCCACCGGACGCAGCCGATCCCAGGTGCTGCCCTTCATGGGCGAGAGGATGGCCACGGTGGACTGATAATAGGGCTGGGTGAAGTCCACCACGCGCTCGCGCTCGGCCGTGATACTCAGCGTTCCGACCAGGACGTCGAGCTCGTTGTGGCTGAGGTCCTCCAGGCCGCGGTGCTGACTTTCGACGTGGTGATAGTCGTACTCTAGCTTCAAGCGGTCGGCCATCTCCTCCCACAGCTCCACCGCGATACCGGTCGGCCTCTGGCTCTCGTAGAGCACGAAGGGGGGCGTGCCCACAAGGCCGATTTTGAGACGGCGGTGAGGCTCTTGAGCCACCAGGGGAACGGCCAGCGATAGCACCAGGCAAAGGTAAAAGAGCACACGAGCCATGAGCTGCGGCAAGTTCGCCGCATCTGAAGCAATCCTCCCCGACCAGGAAGCGGAGCCCGGACACCGAGAAGCATCGCCCGGATGAAGCAACCCGAGTCGGAGCCGCGCCAGTGCGATCCCGAGCTTTACGCCCTGTGCCTGGTTCAAGCCGCTTTGCGCGGAGGAGCCCGCGAGGTGCGCATGGAGCACCATGGCTGGGTGACCCGATTTGAGCTGCCCGGCCTGGAGGTGGGGTCCACCACCATCGAGCGATTGTCGGAGTGCCTCGAGGCTCCGGGACCCGAGGGCGCCCTGGCCCGAGCCGTGGCTCTGGCCTCCCGGCTGCAGCCCCGCGAGATCAGGCTGCAGAGCTCGGGCACACTGCTGCGCGTGCGAGGCGAGCTACGGGCGGTGCTCAGCCAACCCTGCAGCGACGTCGTCTTCGAGCTCGACTGCCGGCCGGCGATCGTCAAGCGAATGCTCAGCCGCCCGGTCCACCGCGAGGACCGCTGCCTGAAGAGCTTCTGCCAGCTTTGCCCCATCCCTGTCTCGGTGGGGGGGACCCCGGTGCGGGGACGCTTCGACCTCAAGGGATGCCTGGCCGTTCTGTTGTGGGGACCGGTGGAGGGAATGCCTTTCTACCGCCCCGCGCGAGCCCAGGTGGAGAGCCGACCGGCTCCGGGGGGCGACTTCGTGGCCGCACTGGGCCTGACCGGGAATGAGGTCGCCTCCAAGACCGTGCTGGTGGTGGACGGACTGGCCTTCGAGGCCCCCCCTACCCGCGGAATCAGAGCCGTGGTCTGGACCTCGGCCCTGAAGCTCAAGCAGGAGCTGGACGGGGTGGCCGAGGACCGGCGCTTTCAAGAGCTGACCGGGCAAATCAAGGAGGCCCTGCGCGAGCTGCGCAACTTGCTCTGGGAGCGCCTGCCCGAGATGAGCCCGGCTCAGCTGGAGCGAGCCTCGGCCTACCTCGAGTCCCAGCTCGAGCGAGCCAGGCTGAGCCAGCTTGAGCGGCTGCTGCAGGCCCGCGAGAAGCTCGAGGGGCCCAACTTGAGGCTGATCGTGGCAGCGGCCGAGAAGGCCGTGGCCGAGAACCGGCTGCTGGACGCCCGGACCCACTACCAGAGGGCCCTGCAACTGGCCCCGGAACGTTCGGTCGCGCTGCTCCAGGGTCTGGTGCAGGTGCTTCAGCAGTTGCGCATCCCTCCGCGCCAGCTGGAGGGACACGTCCAGGAGCTGGTGGCGGCCCAGGGGTTGGGCACGCGCCAGGCAAGGGCCGCCTTCTTCGAGTCCATGGGCCGCTACTCGGCCTCGCAGGGCTACCCGCGCGAGGGCCGGCTCTATCTGGCCGAAGCCCTGATCCTGCAGGAGAGCCTTCTGGGCCGAAGCCATCCCACGGTCGACAAGCTGCGCGAGCTGATCGATGGGCTGTGAGGCAGATGCAGGGGAAAAACCGGTGGAAAGGAGCCTCGGGCGCGGCCCGCAGAGAGATTGTGCAGGCGGCCTGGTTGCAGAAAACTACCGAGGCGGGCCTTTGCCGCGTGAATCGGGGAGCTGTGTTAAATGAAGTTCGACCCTGAGCGCGCAATCCGTGTTCGGGCCTGGTTGCTCTTCTGGCTGCTGCTGGCCAGCCTCGGCCTGGCCCAGAACTATCTCGAGCCGGCCTATCTCGAAGCGGTGCGCGATGCCGAGCGAGCCGAGCCAGACGAGATCTGCCGCCAGCTGGTAGCCCTCACGGCCGACCAGGACGAGCTGGTCTGGGAAGGCGAGTGCGGGCGCTCGCGGGTCTTGATGTTGCGCTGGGTATCCGGCGCTCAATTCGATCGCTTTGTGGGCCAGGACCTGGTGCTGGCCGAGGATAGCTTCGTGACCCCCGTGCCGGCCGTGGCCACCTGGTTCCGCTCACGGGCCATCACCCCCACCGTGGGGCGACTCGAGCAGCTGCTGGGGCTGCCTCCTGGAACGGGCAAGAATCGCCTGGTCGAGCTCTGGGCCTGGCCTGAGACCATGGTGCGGCCGAGCCCCGATCCCGAGGTCACCGACCGCGAGGCCGGGCTCGAATTCCCTGACGGCGTTAACGACAGCTATCGAGCCTGGTTTGAGAATCGTCGCGAAAGCTGCTACCGGGGGCCCGCACCCTACCCCTGGACCCGCCTGGGCTACACCTACGACTGGGGCTCTGCAAACCACGTGGGGGTGAGCGAGTTCGTGGTGCCCCGCGGCACCGAGGTGGGAGTGCGGGCCGTCTGGAGCGACCTGGAGTATTTTACTCAGGGGCCCAACCCCTGAAGTTTCTTTACCTTCCTCCTCTACAATGAAGAAAAGGAGGAATGCAAAATGCCACGCTCTCGCTTTTTCCTCGGCCTGCTGGCCGTCATCGTGGCCGTCGCGGCCACCTCGATCTTGAAACAGGGGGGACCGCACCGCCGTCCGGTGCCTCCCCCCCACGACCCACCCGCCCGCGTGCGCTCACTTGGAGCCGACCGGATGGAGCTGGAGGCGCCCTCAGGCTGGCGCAAGACGGTGCTGCTCGAAACCGGAACGCACTATCGGGTGGGCCGCACCCAGGTGGGCCGAGAGGCGGTGCAGGTGGGAAGCCTTGTGGTGGTCTTCGACGTCGAGGGCGGTGAGTTGCCCAGGGCCCTGCTGGTGGATCTCTTGCCCCCACCGCCGCCTCGCTGACCTCGCTCGCTCGCCGGCCGCCCCCGCCGAATCGGGCAGGCCCAGGTCAGGTGCCACCGCCAGGACGACGTGCTGGACGTTTACGTGACCAGGAGGACGATTTCCGGCGACGGCCCGAGCACTTACCAGATGCAGATGCAGATCCAGAACGTGCACCGGGGAAACCTGAAGACGGGTCGGAGTCTGGAGGCCTTTGGGGACGGGGCGCAACCGAAGGTCGGCGATCAGTACATCATCATGGGTCGCGTCAAGGATGGATGGTTCCACGTCGATCCGACGATTCAGCTATCCCTATACCCACGAGAAGGCCGGGTGGATTTTCCAGCTGTTGAAGCAGTAAGACTGCAGGGCATCAGCCTCAGCCCAGGTTTTTCTCATAGCGCCAGAAGACCCGCTCGATAAACGCGCCGCAGGCGCGGGCGTAAAAGCGGAAGGGCCCCACCCAGGGGATGGTGCAGCGCTCCAGGCCCTGGGCTTGAAAGTCCTGCAGGCAGCGAGAGAGCAGCACCCCGCCCAGGCCGGCTCCGCGGTGCTCAGGGCTGGTGCCCATGGGGCCGAACCAGCCCGTGCCCCGGTTGTTGGCGTCGTAGCCGGCAAAGCCGAGCAACTCGGGGCCCGAGAAGGCGAGGTGGAGGCTGATAGGCCGGTTGCCCAGCATCACCTCCACCTCGGCCTGCCAGGGGGCAAAGTGCTGCTGCAGGAACTCCAAGACCACCGGGCGGTCCTCAGCCGTAGCCCGGCGGACCTCGAAGCCCGCCGGGGTGGGTCGGGCAAAGTCGCGGCCGGCCAGCTCGCAGCAGAGGTTGTAGCACTCGCCGAACTTCTCGTAGCCGTGCTTTTCGAAGAACAAGACAGCCTCGGTAGAACGCACGTCCAGGCCGGGCACGAGGTAGTTGGGCACACTCTCGATGGCCCGCAGCTTTCTGGCCCTGAGCGAGCGCTCCACGGCCTGCAAGAGCTCTGAGCCGATGCCCCGGCGGCGATGCTCGGGGTGGACGGCGATCAGCTTGATGGAGCCACGCGCAACCCCGTGGCAAAAGCCGAGCAGTGCGCCCTCGTCCCACACCAGGGAGGTACCCGGGTCTTCGCGCACCTTCTCGTGCAAGAGCGGGGCGGTGAGGGTGTCAAAGCGCAAGCTGCGCTGCAAGAGCTCGAGCAGGGCCGGATCGTCTTGCTCTCGGAGCGCTCGGATCACTTGTCGGAGAAGGTGGCGATGAACTCGCGGTCGCGCCAGGCCAGCCAGGCCACCCAGAAGCTGGGCAGCGTGCAGATCAGGATGTAGAGGAAGAATCCCTGAAAGCCCAGGGCCGTCTTGACGTAGCCGGAAACCATCTGGGGCAGCATCAAGCTCAAGGCCATGAAGCCGGTGCAGATGGCGTAGTGGGACGTCTGGCGATCCCCTTTGGCGAAGTACATCAAATAGAGCATATAAGCGGTGAAGCCGAAGCCGTAGCCGAACTGCTCCAGGAACAGGAAGGCGCTGATGAGCACCAGGTTGTCGGGCTGGGCCACGGCCAGGTAGAGGAAGGCCGCATTGGGCAGGTGCATGGTCACGATCAGGATCCAGAAGAGCTTTCTCAGCCCGAAGCGAGCCACCAGAAAGCCAGCCAGGATACCCCCGCAGATGATGCCCAGCACGCCGTAGGTGCCATAGGCGATGCCCACCTGCTCGGTGCTCAGGGCCAGGCCGCCTTTGGCATGGGGGCCGGTCAGGAAGGGGGCCACCATGGCCAGCAGCTGGGCCTCGGCGAAGCGGAACAAGAGCATGAAGGCGATGGCCTTCTGGATGGCGGGCTTGGCGAAGAAGGTGCGGAAGCTCTCCAGGTAGCCGGCCAGGAAGTTCTCCTCGCGCACCGGCCGGTCGGATGGGGGTCGGGGCAGCGCCACCAGGTGGTAGACGGCCACGGCCACGAAGGCGGCGGCCGGAATGCAAAGCACGGTGGACCAGCCCTGCAGCTTGCCCATGCTCAGGGTCAGGCGGCCAGCCGCAGCCACCATGAACCCCTTGGCGCACAGCATGGCCAGCCGGTAGGCGGTGGCCCGCACGCCCGTGAACTGAGCCTGATCGCGCTCGTCCAACCCCAGCATGTAGAAGCCGTCGGCGGCAATGTCGTGGGTGGCCGAGGTGAAGGCCATGACCCAGAGCACGGCGGCGCTCAAAAAGAGCCAGTTGGGCAAGTGCAGGGTGGCGGCCAGGGCAAAGAAGCAGGCCGCCAGCACCAGCTGCATGGCGACGATCCACCAGCGCTTGGTCTTGACCAGGTCGACCATGGGGCTCCAGAGAGGCTTGAGCACCCAGGGCAGGTACATCGAGCCGGTGATCAGGCCGAGCTGGATAGCGTCGACGCCCAGGTCGTTGTAGAGGAACTTGGCCGTGTCCGAGACCACCGCGTTGGGGATGCTCTCGGCGAAATACAGGGTGGGCACCCACAGCCAGGCACGATTCACCCGGCCCGGTTCCGCGCCGGGAGGAGGTCCCCTGCCGGTTGGGCCGGGGAGTTGAGTGCGCATGCGCCCCAGGTCAGCTGGTGTGACCGCGCCGACACCGGATCTGTAAGCGCGGTTACGGTGCCAACCGGGCAGTTGGCCCTAGATTGAAACTATGTTGTGCCTCTTTAGACCCGAAGTCTTCCGACCCCGCCAGGAGGCGAAGAAGCCCGAGCCACGGCCCGAGCAGGCCCGCCTTCCCGAGCCGCTTTACAGGGCCACTTTCCATGTGGGCGCCGCGCTGCTGCGCTGGGGCGTCTCCACGCTGATCCAGCAAGTGGCCCGACGCCAGCGTCTGGAGGGCTCCTTGCTGAGGCTGGCCCGGCAACGCCAGGGTATTTTGAGCCTGGCCGACGCGACCAGCGAGCTGAGGGCCAGTTGGAGCGACTGCGAGGCTGTGCTGAGCACTCTGGCCCGGCGTGGAGTTTGCTATCAGCATGAGCAGGCCTACATCTTCGAGCAACACCTGCCGCGCCTCTGGTATTGCGATTACTGCGACGGGGTCCACAACAAGGGAACGATCTGCTGCAACTGCGGCGCCGCTCTGGTGGAGCGCGCCTGTCAGGTGGTGGGGCCGGACAGGTGCGCGGTCAGGTCGGCCAGGTAGGCCTTCCAGTCGGGGATCGAGTGCTTCAAGGTGCTGTGCAGAGTGCCCAGGTCGAGGTCGCGAGGATGGTCGACTCCCCTGGCCGCGGAGCCGAAAACGACCACCAGGGCCAGGCCTTCTGACCTGGCCAGGTAGCGAAAATCTCGCCAGGCAAGCAACGAAGCCATCGCAGTCAGGAGAGCACGTCAGGTGGCGGCGGGAACGGGGCGGCTCTCAAACAGGTCGCCCGGAGCGAAGGGGTTGCCCTGCTGGTAGGCCCAGGCATCCATCCAGCCCTTCCCGGGAGGCTTGAGCTGGCGGATCAGCACGGCTCCCTGGCCGCAGGCCACGACCGGGCCCTGGCCCTTCTCCACCCCCAGCACGCAGCCGGGAGGGCCGCTGCCGCCTGTCAGGCTGGCTCGGCCCAGCTTGAGCTGGTTGGTCTTGAAGGCGGTGGTGGCGCCGGGCTCGTGGGCCAGGGCGCGCACGAAGTTGCTCACCTCTGCGGCAGGACGGGTCCAGTCCACCCAGAGATCTTCTTTCTTGAGCACCTTGGAGTAGTTGGCCCCCTCGGCCGGCTGGGCACGGCGCGGGGCGGTGCCGCTGGCCAGGGCGGTCAGGGTCTCGGAGAGCACCTCGGCGCCCAGCGCGGCCAAGCGTGCGGACAGCTCCTCCCCCGTCTCCTCGGGACCGATCTCGGTGCACCGGCACAAGATCAGATCGCCCGTGTCGTAGCCCTCGTCCATGAAGAAGGTCCACACCCCCGTCTGGCGATCGCCGGCCATGATGGAGGCCTGGATGGGGATGGCTCCCCGATGGCGCGGCAGGAGTGAGGGGTGGACATTGATGCAGCCGTGGCGGGGCAGATCGAGGATGCTCTTGGGGATCAGCTTGGCGTAGGCCACCACCACGATGACCTCGGGCTCGAAGGCCGCAAGCTCGGCCAGCACCGCCTCGTCGCGCAGCTTGAGGGGCTGCAGCACGGGAACGCCCAGCTCCAGGGCCCGGGCTTTGACGGGCGGAGGCGTGACCTTGTTGCCGCGCCCGCGGGGCTTGTCGGGCTGGCTGTAGACGGCCTTCAGCTCGCACTGGCGGGCCACCACCTCGAGGCTGGGCAGGGCGAAGTCGGGGGTGCCCATAAAGACCACCTTCACGCCTCGACCTCCTCCTCTTCCTCCTCCTCCTGGCCCTGCCGGGTGCCGTCGCGGATGCCGCTGGCGATATCTGTGAAGAGGCGGCCGTCGAGGTGATCCACCTCGTGTTGGAAGACGCGGGCGAGCAAACCCTCGGCGGGGATGCGCACCTTGCGGCCCTGCTCGTCCACTCCCCGGGCCACGAGTTTGGCGGCCCGCTTCACCTCGCCCTGCACTCCAGGAATGCTCAGGCAGCCCTCAGGGCCGATCTCCTCGCCTTCTAGCTCGTCGAGCTTGGGGTTAATCAGGCAGATGGGGCCGTCGCCGATGTCCACCACGATGACCCGCTTGGAGATGCCAACCTGGGGCGCCGCCAGGCCGATGCCGCGCGCTTCGTACATGGTCTCGATCATGTCCTCGAGCAGGCGCAGCAAGATCGTGTCGATGCGTTCCACGGGGCGGGCCTTCTGACGAAGGACCGCCTCGGGAACGAATCGGATCGGGAGAACGGCCACGACGGACTAGTAACCGGGCGGATTGGTGCGGGTGGCCGTGGGCCTGGGCGTCGGGGTGCGGGGGGTGTAGGTGGCCGTGGGGCTGGCCGGGGCCGCCGTCGGATCCGAGCCACCGGGGCTGGCCGCACCCGGGCTGGGGCTGGTGTCGTCGGGGGGAACCTCGTGCTCCACCATCGCCTTGGGCTGAACCTGGATCTTCTGATAGTTGTACCAGATGGGCGGGTCGGGCGTGAAGCTGAAGGACTGGCCGGGCTTCAGGGTTCCCACCGGCTTTTTCCACTCCATCACCGTCTGGCCAGCCAGGTTGAGCAGGCGCAGGCTCAGGGTCACCTTGCTCAAGGCCTTGTCCTTGGAGGTGTTCTGAATGGTGCAACTGGTGCGCACCTCACCCACGAAGGTGGCCCCGGGGGTGGTGCTGTCCGAGAAGTCGAGCTTGGTGACCTTAATGGGCGACTTCTTATTGGTGCCATCGGTCTGGATCATCTGGCCGGGCTGCTGGGCCTGGACGTTCCAGGCGGCCAACAGCAGCCAGCAGGCGGCCAGCATCATCGCACCCGTGCGGATTAGATTCTTCTTCATACAGAGAGCCTCTCTAAAGCAGGTCTTGGGGATCGGGATCGACGCTCCATTGCAAGTCAGAGCGTGGATTGTTCGCTTTCTGGTCGAAATAGGTTCTCGCCCCTTGAACGAGTTCCTGCACTTTGGCGGTTCGCCCCAACAGGTGCCAGCGCCAGCGCCCGCGCACTTTTTCAAGTGGACAGGGGGCGGGCCCCAGCAGCTCGGCCTGGGCTACCCGAGCGGAAAGAATTCTGGCTACATCCAGCGCTTCATGCTCCACCTCCTCGGCTTGAGTACCGCTCACGACCAGGCGCACCAGCCGGCAGAAGGGCGGATAGCCCACCTGACGACGAAGCTCCAGCTCGCGGGCGTAAAAACCGGCGTAATCGTGCTGCGCCGCCGACACCAGGCAGGCGTTCTCGGGGTCGAGCGTCTGCACCAGCACGTGGCCCTCGAGCTGGCCTCGTCCGGCCCGGCCGGCTACCTGGGTCAGCAGTTGAAAAGTGCGTTCGGAGGCCCGGAAGTCGGGCAGGTTGAGCCCTCCATCGGCATTGATCACTCCCACCAGGGTGACATCGGGGAAGTCGAGCCCCTTGGCCACCATCTGGGTGCCCAGCAAGACGCGAGCCTCCTTGCGGGCAAAACGGCCCAGGATCTCGGCGTGGCCGCCGGCCCGCGAGGTTGTATCGCGATCGAGCCGGGCCAGCTCGACTCCGGGCAGGGCGGTGGCCAGCTCGGACTCCAGCCGCTCGGTACCGCCCCCGCGATAGCTCAGCTCGGGCGAGGAGCAGGCCTGGCAAAGGTCGGGCGGGGCGGTGGTGTGACCGCAATAGTGGCAGCGCAGGTGACGAGCCTGCTTGTGGAAGGTGAGCGAGATACTGCAGTGGGGGCATTTGTGCACGTGTCCGCACAGCCCGCACTGAAGGTAGCTCGAGAAACCGCGACGGTTGAGCAACAGCACCACCTGCTCGTCACGGGCCAGGGTCTCGCGCATGCGCTCCACCAGCGGCTGGGACAGGAGCTGGCGGGGCCTTCGGCGCATGTCCACCAGCTCCACCGGGGGCGGCTTGCGCCCGGTGACCCGGGCGGAGAGCTCCAGCAGCTTGTAGTAGCCAGTCTGGGCCAGATAGAAGCTCTCCAGGCTGGGGGTCGCGCTGCCCAGCACCACCGCCGCGCCCGTCTGGGCGGCCCTTCTGACGGCCACCTGGCGGGCATGGTAGCGCGGGGTCTGATCCTGCTTGTAGGAATGATCGTGCTCTTCGTCCAGGATGAAGAGAGCGGGGTCTTGCAAAGGCGCGAACACGGCCGAGCGGGTTCCCAGGGCCACCGAGAGCTCTCCCCGGCGCAGCCGCCACCACTGCTCTCGGCGCTCGGCGGCGGTCAGGCCCGAGTGCAGCACCCCCACCGTATCGCCCAGTCGGCCGCGGTAGCGCTCCACCGCCTGGGGGGTCAGGGCCACCTCGGGCACCATGACGATGGCCTGACGGCCGGACTGGAGGGCCGCCTCCACAGCGTGCAGATAAACCTCGGTCTTGCCGCTGCCGGTGACGCCATAGAGCAGCACTTTCTCCCCGGGACGGATGGCCTTGAGGGCCTGGCGCTGCTCGTCGAGCAGAGAGGGCGCGGGGTAATGGATACTGGCCGGCAGGGTGCTCCGGCGCGGCCCGCGCGGCTTGCCGGGCCGCTGCACCTGGGCCAGCACGGGGGCGGGCACAACCGCAAACAGGGTATCGCGCCAGGTGGCGCCGTAAAAGGATACCATCCACTCCACCAGCATGAGGGTCTTTCGCCCGAAGAACGGCTCGGCCTCGAGCAGGCGGAGGATGTCTTTGACCCGGCTCTCCTCGCAGCCGGGCTCGGCGGTGAGCTCGAGCACGACCCCGGTCAGGGCCTTCTCGCGGAAGGGCACCTCCACCAGGCTGCCGGCCGTCACCTGGCCTTGCAGGCTGTCCGGCACCCGGTAGGTGAAAGGGCGGTCGAGGCTGCGGGTGGCTTTGTCGACGATGACGCTGGCGAAGCGGGCCGTCGTCAGTCGCCGCCCCCGTCGACCAGGAACGCCTGTTGGAAGGACTGGGCTTTGAGCGCATCCACGGCGGTCAGAGCCTCCTGACGGTTGGCGAAGGGACCGATCTGCACCTTGTAGACCGAGGCCCCCTCCTCCACGGCCGCCATGATGGTGGCCACATGGCCCTTCTCGCGCAGTTTGGCAACCAGCTCCTCGGCGTTCTTGCGCTGGCCGAAAACGCCCAGTTGGATGCGCCAGCGGGCCTCGGGCTCGTCGGGGGAGGGGCTGGCGCTGGGAGTGGCACTGGGAGAAGGGGTGCCTGGACTGGGACTGGGGCTGGGGCTGGGGGTCAGGTTGACCCCCAGCATCTCCTGAGCCCGCTCGAGCAGCTCGGTGGCCGAGCGGGCCGGGTTGACCAGGCGGTCGATGCGGTAGACGACCTTGCGGGGCACCTTCTTCTCCAGTCTGACGATGCCTACGAAGACCAGATCCTCCACCAGGATGTTCAGCTTCTGCTCGCAGTAGGCTCGCTCTTTCTTCTTGTTGAAGTGGTAGCTGAAGACGGGAGGGCGTTTGTCGGCCGGCCAGGTGCGAAGCTGGCGGCGCACTTCCTCGATGAGCACGTTCTCCTGGCGCATCATCTCGGCATTCTCCTCGGTGCCCACGATCAGAATGGCCAGCTCGTCGGGAGTGGAGGCCTCCTGGGCTTGCAAGGTGGCCAGGGCCAACATCGAAATGGCGACCATGAGCGCCAGTTGGACGGTTCTTAGCACGCGGAGTCCTCCCACTGCCTTGCAGACAAGGCGCCGACAGGTTCTTGGACCGGGATGAAAATCCTTCGTCGTGGTGCATCCAGGGGATCAAACCGGGTCGGGTGGGGAAAGTTGCGGGGGGGTTTGGGAGATGAGCCATTGTTGGTTGGTTGAAGTTGGTTGGGACATGGGTGTTGGCTGAGGACTTCGCGGGTTGGCGAGGGTGAGGACGTTTGCTGTTGGCTGAGGAATTTCGCGGGTGGCGCGGGTGCGAACAGATGTGCGAGGGCCGAGGCCGGGCAGGGCTGCTCGCCTCGCCTACCGCCATACCGCCCGGTGGGACCGGTAACGCCGGGAGACCGGTAACGCCGGGAGACGCGGGGGCGAACAGACGTGCGAGGGCCATAGGGGTATGCGGATGGTGCGGGTAGAGCCTACGGCCATCTCGGTGGGCCCCTGCAGCGGGGCCATGAAAAGCTTGCCGTGAACGGTCAGGCTGAACGGTTTCCTGATGCTTCTCAGCAGGACTGCCTCCACCTGGATTTCGATCTTGTCGGAGTTGTCGGCCAGCTGAACCTGCTCCGAAAGCTGGGCGGTGCCCTGTTGATTCGGGAACTGAGGGCCTGGAACGACCGTCAGATTTCCGTCAGAGTTGACCACGATGTCTCGCTGGCTGGGGATTGTCTCGAGAATCTCGACCAGCTGACCGCCGTCGAGCTGACCGCCGTCGAGGCTCACCTGGAGCGTGATCGGCAGGTCGCTCATCGCCGGGTTGTCCCCGATCTGGTAGCCCGCGATGATCGTGAGCCACTCCCGCTGGCCTGCCTCCAATATCGAGGGGAAATCGAAGTGCTCGGCGTCGGGATGAGTCCCGTTGCCGTGGGGAGCGTCGGGTCGAGTCACGATCCGAACCGGCAGGCTGGCCAACACCGAGTCGATATCAAGCCCGTTCTCCTCGAGGTCAATATCCTGCAGCAAGGCCACGGTGGACCAGTACAAGGCCTTCCGAACCCGTCAAATTCTCTTTGCCCGAGCGCTCCTAAGCCTCGTCGAATTTGGCGGCTCATCAGAGTTTTTTCAGTCCTGCGCCCTATTGTCTGAATCCAGGAGGATGCGCACGATGGCTTTCGGATCTCGGTTCCCCTTCATCTACACCCCTGGAGTGCCCAGCACCCAGCCTTTCATCTTCACCACCGGCCCGGTCAACCAGCCGTTCATTTTCAACCCTCCCGGGCCTTCGTTCTTCCACGACATCGGCCGGGTGAACCAGCCTTTCATCTTCCAGACCGATAACTCTCGGGCCGGCTCGATGATCGTGGGCAACGCGAGCCTTCAGAACGCCAACTTCATGGGTTACTACAACGACCTTTTCGGCGCCAGCCAGCGCCTGTCGTATGGCTGGGCCGGAATCGGCGGCTGGAACGGCAACTACTCCGGTTTCGGCTTCTGAGCCCGCCAGCTTGACCGCTCTGAGCAGGCGGTAGACCGCCCCGCCAGGCGTTCTGTTGGACGGCAGAGCTCCGTTTCTGGCTCAGTAAGCGGCCAGCTCGCGCTCGAGGCGGGCGAGGTAGCTCTTGAGGTCGGGCAGCTCGCGGTCGGGGGCCCGCTCGATGGCCTGGCGCAGGGTCTTGACGGCGTCGGGGATGTTGCCCAGCTTGTGACAGGTGGTGCCCAGGTCGCGGTAGATGGTCCAGTTGCTGGGATCGTGCTCGAGAGCGCGGCGGAAGATGTGGGCCGCCTGGCCCAGGTTGCCGACTCGGGCGTGCACGCGGCCCTCCATCCAGTAGAAGGAGGCGGCCCGCTCGGGGAAGATGCCGGCGGCGCGGCGGAAGGTCTCGATGGCTTCATCTGGCTGGTCGGCCTTGCGCTGGGCGCGTCCGAGCCGCTCGTAGAGGTCGGGGCGGGTGGGGGCGTGACTGATGGCCTGGCGTAAGATCTCGGAGGCCTCGCCGAAGCGGCCCTCCTCCCCCGCCAGATCGGCCAGGGTGGCCAGAAAGTCGGCGTTGCGGGGCTCGGAGCTCAGGGCTTTGAGTACCAGCTCGCGCGCCCTGGGCAGCTGGTGGCGGGCCAGGTGCACGCGGCCCAGGCCATGCAGCGCCCGGGCGTCACGCGGATCTTTCTGCAGGGCGGCGCTGAACACTTCGGCAGCGCGCGCGGGCTGGTGGGAGGCCAGGTAGCTCATGCCCATCTCGACGTAGGCTTCGCTCATCAGGCGGGTGTCTTCCAGCATGCCCAGCTTGCTGCCCAGCTTGCGGAAGGAGTTGACCGCGTCCTGGTGGCGTCCGGCCTGGGCGTAGGCCCGGGCCAGGTAGAGGTGCATCAGGTGCAGGTTGGGATCGAGATCCAGCGCCTTCTGATAAGACGAGATGGCCATGTTGGAGAGGCCCTGGCGGGCGAAGGCCTGGCCCAGCATGCCGTGGGCCTGGGGGTCGCCGGGCTTCTTGGCGAGGGCCATCTTGAGGCAGGCCACGGCCGTCTCGTTGTCGCCCAGCTCGAACTTGAGCATGCCCATGGCCTTGGGATAGTCCGGGTTCTGGCCGTCGAGCAGGGCGGCCTTGCGCAGCTCCTCGGCGGCCAGATCAAACTTCTTGGCGCAGTAGTAGGCCATGGCCAGGTCTTCGCGGTACTCGGGGTCGACCTTGTGCAGCTCGACGGCGCGCTGGTACTCCTCGATGGAGCGGTCGGTGTAATTCTTCTTGAGGTAGAGCCGGCCCAGCCGGTTGTGCATGGCGGCGGAGGCCGGGTCGAGGCGGACCACCTCCTCGAAATGAGCCAGGGCGCGGTCGAGGTCCTGGGTCTGCAGGTAGAGCTCGCCCAGACGGCGGTGGATCTGCAGATCTTGGGGATGGAAGTCGAGCGCCTTCTCCAGCTCGCGCAGGGCACGGGGCAGGTTGCCGTGGCGCTCGTAGACGGCGGCCAGGCAAACGCGGGCGTCACGATTGCCCTGATCCAGCTCGAGAGCCCGGGAGAGCTCGTTGATTGCCAGGTCTTCCCGGCCCTGGGCCTGGTAGAGGGCTCCCAGGTCAGCGTAGAGCGAAGCGTTGTCCTGGTTGTGGGCGATGGCCGAGCGCAGAATCTGCTGGGCGCGATCGGCCTTGCGGGCCTTCTGGTAGAGTCGGGCCAGCAGCGAGGCGGTGTGGGCATCCTCAGGATCGGCCTCGCAGGCCATCTCGAGATAGGGGATGGCCTCCTCGGGACGCTCGCCCCCGGCCAGCATCAGGCCATACTGGCGGTTGGCCTGCAGGTTGCGCGAATCGGTGCGAAGCACCCGGCGGTACTGATCCACCGCTTCGGCCACCCGGCCCTGCCCTTGCAGGAGGAAGGCCAGCCGGCACCGCGAGTCGGCGTCGGCGGGGGTGCGGCGCAGCACCTCTTGCAGGCAGGCGATGACCTCCCCGAAGAGCTCCTGGCGCTGGAACAGGTCGGCCAGAGCCAGATAGGGCTCGGTGGAGTCGACCATGATCTCGATGGAGCGCTGCAGGGCGGTGTGGGCCGAATCATACTCGGACAGCTCGGTGAAGGCCCGGCCCAGGTTGAGGTGGGCCTCGCCCAGCTCGGGATTGCGACTCAGGGCCTGCTGCAGGTCGAAGACGGCCTGCTGGAAGCGGCCCGCCTCCAGGGCTTTGAGGCCGGCCGCCAGGTGGGTCTTGGCCTCCTGGTCGATCTTGAAGTAGGACTTTTGCTGCAGCTCCATGCCGCAGGTCTGGCAGAGCTCGGCACCGCTCTGGTTCTCGGCCCCACAGCGCGAGCAGATGACGGCCGCGACCGGGGCGGCGGGAATGTCGACCGGACGGGGCTGCTCCAGCTTCTGGTAGAGCGGGCCCTGGTTTTCTTTGGCCTCCAGCAGCCAGGAGTCGGAAGCCACCGCCGGCGACTGGCCGAACTTGACGAACGTGGAGGGCGGCATGAAAGCCAGCGGGCTCTCCTGCTCGGCCACCGGGGGCTGGGGCTCGAGCGAGCGGAAGTCGATGGCCCGCGAGACGGGGGGAGCGCCGTCGGCGAAGGTGGCTCCGGGCGGCGGCGACCAGGGGGCGATGGTGGGCTCGGACACGGGAGCCGGTTTGACGGGGGGCCTGTCGCTCTCGCCCTTCAAGAATAGCTCGAGCTCGGCGATCATCTCGTCCACGGTGGCGTAGCGAGCCTCGGGCTGCTTGCGAAGACAGCGGCTGACCATCAGCTCCAGAGCCGGGGCCAGGGTGGGGACGACCTCGCGAGGGTTGCGAGGGGGAGCGTCGATCACCTTGCGGATCATCTCGGCCGGATGGCTGGCCATGATGGGCAGCTCGCCGGTCAAGAGCTCGAACAAAATGACGCCCAGAGAGTAGATGTCGGTGCGATGGTCGGCCGGCGAGCCCATGGCCTGCTCGGGAGAGAGGTAGGCCGGGGTGCCCATGGTCTGGCCGGCGTCGGTGAGCGAGTGGCTGTCCTCGAAGAAAGCCAGGCCGAAGTCCATGACCTTGACCACCCCTTCGGGGGTGACCATGACGTTGTCAGGCTTGAGGTCGCGGTGCACCACCCCGCGCGAGTGGGCATACTTGATCCCCTCGAGCACCTGCAAGAAAAGCCGCAGACGCTTCTCAAGCTCGGCCTGGTTGGCGGGGGCGCCCTGCAGGAACTCGCCCAGAGTGCGCCCGGCCACGAACTCCATCACGATGAAGTGGACGGTGATGGGCTTGCCCAGGTAGGTCTCGGGCTGCTGCTCGATGGTGTGGATGCGCACGATGTGCGGGCTGTCGAGCTTGGCGGCGGTGCGGGCCTCGCGCAGGAAGCGATCGATGGCCGGCTGGGTCAGCCGGGCGGGATGCAGCGTCTTGATGGCCACGGGACGCTCGAGCAGAGGGTCGAGGCCATGGAAGACGATGCCCATCCCGCCGCTGCCCAACTGGTCGATGACCTGATAGCGGCCGTAATAAAGATCAGACACGCAGGGTTTCTTTCCACGCCGAGCAGCCTTTACCCCTGTCAGGAAGAGGCGCTCTGCGCATGAAAAGAACGCGGCCTGGGGGCCACTGGGGCAGTGAAAGAACGCGAGCCTGGGGCGCTCGCCGCAGGCAAAGCCCGCGGGCGGGGGACGCGCTCGGCGAAGCCCGGGAGCCGCTCGCGCAGGAAAAGAGCGCGGCCCCAGGGGCCGCGCTCTTTTCCTGCGCCCGGCCTGACCTGCCGTTTCTGGAACAAGTCGGCAGGTGGCACCCTCGTCTCCTGACGCGCGGCTCTCGCACCGCGCGTCGGAGAGCAAAAGTCAGGCCGGGACTTTGTTAAAACTGGAGGCAGCCTGCCGCAGCGCCTCGGCTTTGTCGGTGCGCTCCCAGGGAAGGTCGAGCTCGGGACGACCGAAGTGCCCGTAGGCCGCTACCGGCGTGTAGATGGGGGCGCGCAGGCCCAGCTGGCGGATGATGGCGCCCGGACGCAGGTCAAAGTGCTCGCTGACCAGGGCGCTGATCTTCTCCGGCTCGATGGTCTGGGTGCCGAAGGTCTCCACCGCGATGCTGACCGGCTGAGCCATGCCGATGGCGTAGCTCAGGGCCACCTCGCAGCGCGAGGCCAGGCCGGCCGCCACGATGTTCTTGGCCACCCAGCGAGCGGCGTAGTTGGCTGAGCGGTCCACCTTGGTGGCGTCCTTGCCGGAGAAGGCGCCACCGCCGTGGCGGGCCATGCCGCCGTAGGTGTCCACAATGATCTTGCGGCCGGTCAGACCAGTATCGGCCTCGGGGCCGCCCACCACGAACATTCCGGAAGGGTTAATCAGGATGCGGGGGGAGACGATCTCGCCCTTCTCCATCTTCAAATACTGGGGATCGACCACCGGCTTGATCACGTGCTCGATCAGGTCCTGGCGGATCTTGGCCTGGGGCACGTTGGGGTGGTGCTGGGTCGAGATCAAGATGCAGTCGAGGCCGGCCGGCTCGCCGTTCTCGTAGCGCACGGTCACCTGGGTCTTGCCGTCGGGGCGCAGGTAGTCGACCACGCCGTGCTTGCGCACGTCGGCCAGCTTCTGGGCCAGGCGCTGGGCCAGTTGGATGGCCAGCGGCATCAGCTCGGGGGTCTCCTTGCAGGCGTAGCCAAACATCAGGCCCTGGTCGCCGGCCCCCAGGGAATCCTCCTCGGTTTTCGAGCCGCCTGCGCGGACCTCCAGAGCTTTGTCCACCCCGGCCGCGATGTCAGGCGACTGGCCGTCCACCGAAAGCAGCACGGCGCAGCTCTTGGCGTCAATCCCGAAAGCAGGATCGGTATAGCCGATGGCGGTCAACATCTGGCGCACGACGTGCTGCAGATCGACGTTGGCCTTCGAGGTGATCTGCCCGGCCACGTGCACGCACCCGGTGTGGATGAAGGTCTCGCAGGCCACGCGCGAATACGGGTCTTGCCTGAGATACGCATCCAGGATGGCGTCCGAGATCTGGTCGGCGACTTTGTCCGGGTGGCCCTCGGTAACCGATTCCGAGGTAAACAGATGATACTGCTGATTCATTCCTATCCTCCTGCTGATGGGGACTGACTCTTTGACGTTTTAAGACCCTACAATCCAACATGGGGAGGGCCGCTGTCAAGCACCCGTTACGAACGCTGATTTGAAGCTATTGCTCGCCATGAGCGGCGGCAACTTTTCGACCAGAGCTCAGCCTGCTCGAAGAGAACCCGCCCGGGCGAGGAGGGCTTTGGCCTGGAGGCCGGATTTCCTGCCGGCAATGCAGCGGCATCATCCTCGAGCGCGAGTTGTCGCTCTCTCCTGGCTCGCACGGTCTTCTTGAGTCGTTCGACTGCTCGTGAGCGAGTTGTCGAACGCTCCGGGCACCCACCTGCCTAGTCTGAACCTACCAGCGGAGGGCCCGATGAACGTGCAGAGGGAACCTTTCGCCCGAGCGCGTAATATCCACGACAGAGCAAGCCCAAGCGCGGAGCACGAACAGCCAGCCGTCCGATGCCAATCTCCATCACCAACATGTCGGGACCGTGGGATAGCCCCGCCAGGCCGTCGGAGCCGGCTTCCGAGCCGTTGACAGCAGAATCACCGCCAGAAGATCCCTCTCCCCACACGGTCAACAGGTACTCCTGGTTTGCCGAAGTTTACGACGTCTTCGGCTCGGAGGACTTCTGCCTCTCGATGACCGAGTATCTCGTGGAGGCAGCCGAACGCTACGGCATCGAGCCCGGCTCGCGCTGTCTGGACGTGGCCTGCGGCACGGGGGTGATCACGGTGGAGCTCTCCCGGGCCGGGTTCGAGATGACCGGGTTGGATCGCTCCCGCCAGATGCTCGCCTACGCCAGGCTGCGAGCCAGCGAGGCCGACCAGAGCATCCCTTTCATCGAGCAGGATATGCGCTACTTCTCGGTGAGCGAGCCCTTCCCGTGGGTCATCTGCACCCACGACAGCCTCGACCACCTCATCGAGGAAGTCCACCTGAACATGGCTTTCCAGCAGATCTCCGAGGCACTGTCCCCGGGGGGCTATTTCATGTTCGATATGAACTGCTGGGAAGGGATCCGCCACCTCAACGGCAAGACCGTGTTCGTGGAGGCCGAGGATCGGGCCGCGGCCTACTACCTCGAGAGCAAGGACAATCGGCTCAAAACCAGCATCGTCATCTTCATCCGCAAGCCGGATTCCGACCTCTACCAGCGCTTTGACGAGACTCTGTATCAGCGCTGTTACTCCGACGAGCAGGTGACCGCCGCGCTGGACCGCTACGGGCTGAGCGTGCGCGAGAAGCTACCCGTCCAGCACCTCAAAGGCCACACCTTCAAGCAGCTGTGGATCTGCCAGAGTGACCGGCTGCCCGTCCCCGACGTCTTATAGCCACTGATTGACCGATTGCATGCTGTCTGAGCCGGTGGAGGTGGTGTGCCCCTCGGCGGCCATGCGGAACTCGCCCGCCATGTCGGAGTGGTAGAGGGCCTCTTCCTTGGTGATCAGGCCCTTCTGGTAGAGCTGCAGCATGGACTGGGCGAAGGTCTGCATCCCCTCGCTGGCTCCACGGTCCATCAGAGGGTAGATTTCCTCGGTCCGCCCCTCCAGGATGTAGGAGCTGATGGCCGGGGTGCACACCATGACCTCGACCGAGGGGACGCGTCCTTTCCCGTCACGGCGCACGAGCAGGCGCTGGGAGAGGACGGCCCGCAGGCTCTTGGAGAGCTGGGAGCGGATCTGCTTCTGGGAGTCGGCCGGAAACGAGTCGATGATGCGGTCGACAGCCTGCACGGTGTTGGGGGTGTGCAGGGTGCTCAGCACCAGGTGACCGGTCTCGGCCGCGCTGACAGCGGTGGTGATGGTCTCGGCGTCGCGCATCTCGCCCACCAGGATGACGTTGGGGTCCTGACGCAGCGCCTGGCGCAGGCCATCGGAGAAGGAAAGGGTGTCAGGGCCCACCTCGCGCTGAGTGATGAAAGACATCTTGTCGTGGTGGAAGTACTCGATGGGGTCTTCGATGGTGACCACGTGCACCTTGCGGTTGGTGTTGATGTAATCCACGATGGCCGCCAGCGTGGTGGATTTCCCCTGGCCGGCCGGACCGGTGACCAGGATCAGGCCGTTGTTCATGGTGGCCAGTTTGCGCAAGACGGGCGGCAGGCCCAGCTCCTCGAAGGCAGGCAGGTCGCTTCGCAGCAAACGATAGGCGGCGCTGAGGTTGTTGCGCTCGTAGAAGGCGTGCACGCGGAATCGGGTCTTGCCGAGCAGGGTGGCAAAGTCGACTTCCTTATGGCGCTTGAGCTTGCGCCGGCGCTCGGGGGAGAGAACCGAGAAGACCAATTTTCGAGTTTGCGCCTCGCTCAACGGCTCTTTGCCGATGGGCAACAGGTCGCCGTGCAGGCGCACGGTGGGGGCCGAGCCGCTCTTGATGTGCAGGTCGGAGGCGCCGTGCTTGATCATCACCCGCAAGAGGTCTTCCAGGCCGAAAGGCAGGTGCACCGGACCGTCCCCCTCCTCACCGGCCTCATCGGCCTTCTCACTGGCAGCCCGGGACTTACGCGCGGGAGGCGGGGAACCGCCGGCTCTCAGCTCTCGCACCTGGCCGGCCAGCTCAGCGACTTCCTGGCGCAGTTGCTCGACCGTGTCGAGCTTCTCACGCAGCTCGTCGAGATCGCGCTTGGAGACGGTGGAGTCCACTCGCTGGGTGAGCAAGAAGAGATCGCGCTGCAGCTCGCCCATGGGGCCGGTGAAGCTGCGCGGGGGCGTGACGGAGAGCGGCTCGGAGGAGCGCGTTGGGATGGAAACTCGGAAGGCATCCCCGCTCGGCCGCTCGGGCTCAGGCTCAGGCTCGGGCTTCGGCAGCGGCTCGATGGGGATGGAGGTCAAATCGGGCAGACCTCCAAGCCTCCGCCGCGTCTCCCGCTCTCCCAAAGCCATCCCGCCTCCCTCACACCTCACTGCGCCTGGCTTTCCAAGTTCTCTTTCCGGCAGGCGCGATCCTGTGTTCCCGGCAGGACCGCGGCGCCCGCGGAGGGAACCGGCCCGTCGTGAAGCTCGAGCTCGAGGTGGCCGGTCAGTCGGTGAGCGCCCTGTCAGAAGACCTGCTGGGCGACGGAGCCGGGTTTGGCTCGGTGATCGACCTGCGTCGCTCGTTCGAGGTCAAGTCCGACCCCGCCCCCGGCCTAAAGGAGAAGAATGTGGCCTATTTTCGGATGGCCATCGACGCGGGAAGCCTGTCCGAGCAGGACATGGACCATCTGCGCCGCGAGCTCGCGCGCCGCCAGGGTCCCTATGCCGTGGTCTCCAGCGGAGGCAAGCGAGCAGCCACGATGCTGTTGATGCACGCGGCCCGTACTCTGGGCTGGAGCGCCGAGGAAGCCCTGAAGCGCTGCCCGCAGGTGCGCGAGGACAAGCTCCTGAGCCAGGAAGTGGCAAGCTACCTCAAGCAGCACAAGGATCGCAGCGCCAGGCATTGGAGTCAGGAGGCGGGCGGCAGTTGACCTCCTCGCCTGGACCGTGCTTGAGACGAGCCCAACGGGTTTGAAGCTCATCGCCCGGGCCTGGCCGGACAGGGGAATTCCCCCCGGCCCGCGACGAATTCCCGGGAGTGAGGACAATTTATACCGGGGAGGATTTGCTCAAGCTGGGACTCCAGGGTCGCTTCGAGCTCGTGCCTTTGACGCCACCTGGCTTTGAGCACCAGCAACACCGATTTCGTCCTCAAGGAGTACGCCCGGAGTACTGGCCGGGGACGCGTGGTGGTCGAGTCCGGCTTTTCTACCGAGAGGGCCCGGACACTGTCCGGGGGCCCGATGGGGCCGACTGGTCGCGCGAGCGCCTGCACGATCGCCCGACGGGCTTTCTCGACCTGCCCCCTGATCTGGCCGTGGAGGTGGTCTCGCCGCACGACCCATCCCAGGAGGTCGAGGATAAGGTCCAGAATACCTCCAGGGTCGGTGCGAAACAGCTCCGCCACCGGGCAGCGGAAGCCCTGCAGAACCTCGGAGTCCTCCAGAAGGTCTTCGGCTTGCAGCACAAAGCATCTCCCGTCCGGCGAAAACACGTGCATGGCTCGCGAGCGCGGATAGAGGACCCGGACCCGCTTGACTCCCGCCCCCCGACTGAGGCGCCGGACTTCGAGCACATTGGGGCGTCACTCAGCCAGAAAACCGTCGCCGGGGGTAGACCTGGCTTAAGGACCGACGGTTTCCGCGTCGCGGCGGGCGCTGGCCGGCTCCAGGGCCGGGTTGAGCGCCAGGGCGCGGCTCCAGGGCTCGCGCGCGGCTGACTCCATGCCCCGCTCGTAGAGCAGATCGCCGAGCAAGAGCTGGGCCTCGGCCAGGTCGGGGTCGAGGCGAGCCGCCCGACGGGCGTGCACCAGGGCCCGGGAAGCCTTGGCCATGGAGCGCAGCACCTGGGCCATCAGGAAGTGATACCAGGGATTGTCGGGCTGCGACTGGATGGCCTTCTGGACGAACTCACGCGCCTTGAGAAAGTTGCCGGCCCGGTAGGCCACCTGGCCCAGCGCGCCGAGCGCCTCGGGATCACGCGGATCTTGCACCAGCACGGCCTGGAAACGCTTGACGGCCTCATCGTCGAGGTTCTGCTGCAGCTCGAGGCTGCCCAGCAAAAGCAGACCCTCGATCATCATGGGGTCGAACTCCAGGGCTTGCAGCAGCACCGTGCGGGCTTCCTCGAGCTGGCCCCGGTGGGCCAGGGCATGGCCCAGGTTGTAGAGGGCGTCGGGATTGGTGGGTGACAATCGCACCGCGCGCCGGAACTCGAGGATGGCCATGTCGATGAAGCCCTGGTGCATGTAAACCACGCCCAGGTTCATCCGCGAGCGCGGGAAAGCCGGGTCGAGCTCGACGCAGGCGCGCAGCTCGCGCTTGGCCCGATCGAGGTCGCCCTTGTGGAGGTAGATGACCCCTCGCAGGTTGAGCGCGTCCAGGTGATAGGGCTGAACCTTGAGGATTTTGTCGATCTGGCGCAGGCCCTTGGTGTGCTTGCCCAGCTCGATGTAGGCCTCGGCCAGCGAGAGCCGCAGCTCGAGGTCCTCGGGGTCGAGGCGCAGGGCGCCGGACCAGACCCGGGCCGCCTTCTCCATCTCGTCGAGCTGGAAGTAGGCCAGGCCCAGGTAGTAGTGGGCCTCGGTGCAGCTGGGATCGAGCTCCATGGCGTTCTTGAAGCACAAGATGGCCTGATCCAGCATCCCCTTCTCGGCCAGCACGACCCCCAGGTCGAGGCGGACCTCGAGATGGGCGCGGTCGAGCGCGGCGGCCCGCTGCCACTCGCGAATCGCCTCGTCGAGGCGGCCCTGCTCGCGATAAAGACGCCCCATCTCGTAGTGGCTGTCAAAGCTCTGGGCCCGACGGAAGGGGTGCAGCTGAACGACCTTGGGAGAAGTTTTCTCCGGACCAACAGGTTCCACGCCTCGTTGTTCGCCTGCCGGTCGCCCGCATCCTCTCGGAGGCTTCTCTTCGAGGAAGAAAAACGCCCGCCGGGTCCAAATCGGCGGGCGTCACCTGTCGTCTCTCGCGCCTGGCCTTACAGGCCCTGTTTTTGTCTCCAGGCCTGGAAGTCGCGCAAATCAAGCTCAATCTCCCGCAAGACGTGATCGAAAACCGCCTCGACCGATTCGGGTCGACGCCAGAAGTCGCGCACGTCGCGAGCACAAGAGAGGTAATAAAAAGCTGCGGTGGCGAGGATCAGCGTGTGATAGCTGGGCCCACGGCACTCGCCGCGCTGGTACCAGTAGAGCATTTGGAAGAGATCCAGGGCTTCGCGTTGGAACCTGGCCAGCTTGCCATTCGGCTTGATGGCCAGCTCCAGGGGCTTGCGAGTACGCATCAGGAAGCTGAGCTGCTTATTCGAATCCCGGAGCAGACGCTCGGCCGTGTGGATGGAGTGTCGCCACGTGTGCGACTGCGGCATCGTCATCGTCGGCATCGGTGCTATCTCCTTTGAGTCTGGGTTGTCCCCGAGGCCATTCTACCCCGGCCGGGGAAAGCTGGCTGTATGCCGGCTCACATGTCAGGCTCGGCGAGAAGGATGCACGAAGCGATGCTGAGAGGAGGAAACCAGCTGGCGGTAGCTTCCGAACCGCTGCTCGGGGTCGCCCACCTGGTCGAGAGGGGTCTCGCCCCCCTCCAGAAGCGAGTAGGTGGTGGTGCGCTGGGCGGGGATGCGGCCCAGGTCCTCGATCAGGCGGCGCAGCTCGCGGGGGGGCACGAGCTGGCCGAAGGAAGCTCCGGCCGAGGTGGAGATGCTCTCGTTGATGAGGGTGCCGCCCAGATCGTTGCAGCCGGCCTGCAGCAAGACCTGGGCCAGGCGCGGGCCTTCCTTGACCCAGGAGGCCTGGATGTTGCGGAAGGTGGGGCCGAGATAGAGGCGGGCCAGGGCGTGCAGGCGCAACACCTCCGCTCCGGTGGCCCCGGCCCGCACGCCCTCGAGCAGGCGGACCATGGGGGCCTCCTGGTGCACGAAGCTGAGGGGCACGAACTCGGTAAAACCGCCCGTTTCGCGCTGGATCGAGCGCAACAGCTCGAGGTGGGCCACCCAGTGACGGGGCTCTTCCAGGTGACCGTACATCATGGTGGAGGTGGTGCGCAGGCCCAGCTCGTGGGCGGTCTTGATCACCTCCACCCATTGCTCGACAGTGATCCGACCCGGAGCGATGCGCTCGCGCATCGGCTGATCGAGAATCTCGGCCGAGGTGCCCGGCAGGGTGTCCAGCCCGGCGGCCTTGAGCTCGCAGAGATAGTCGCGCACGCTCGAGCGCGAGCGCACCGCCCCATAGAGCACCTCCTCAGGGGAGAAGGCGTGCAGGTGGAGTCTCGGGAAGCGCTCTTTCACCCCGCGGGTGAGCTGGACATAGAAGTCGCCCTCCAGTTTGGGAGAAAGGCCCGCCTGCAGGCAGACCTCAGTGGCCCCCAGCGAGACGGCCTCCTCCACCCGCCGCATGATCTCCTCGCGAGGCAGGAAGTAGCCCTCCTCGGTGCGATGGTCGCGGCTAAAGGCGCAGAAGGCGCACTTCTTGATGCACACGTTGGTGAAGTTGATGTTGCGGTTGATGACGTAGGTGACCACCGGGCCGCAGTGGCGCTCGCGCAGCGCGTCGGCCACCCGCACAAGGTCATGCAGGTCGGCGCCCCGAGCCGAGGCCAGGGGCAGGACCTCCTCGGGGGTGAGCTCACGGCCGTCGAGGGCTTTCTTGAGGGCCTGGTTCACGCCAGCACCGGCTCTCGGTCGGGCAGGCCCTGCTGGGCTCGCTGCACGCGCTCGCGCAGATCGGGGTGCACCTGCTCGAAGTGCTCGGGGTAGACGGCCAGGCGCTCGGCCAGGGTGAAGCCCTCCTGCTCGCAGGTGCGGGCCAGCTCGGCCAGGTGGGGCCAGGGAGCCTCGGGATTGATGAAGTCGCGGGTTAGCGGGGAGATGCCGCCCCAGTCGTTGAGGCCTGAGCGGATCAGCAGGCGGTGGCCGGCGGGGCTCAGGTTCGGGGGAGCCTGCAGGTTGGCCCGGGGGCCCAGAATGAGCCGGGCCAGGGCCACGGTGCGGGCCAACTGTTCGTCGTCGGGCTCGCCGGCGGCGGCCATGGGGGTGTCGCTCTTGGAGCGGAAAGGCTGCACGATGGTCTCCTGGATGTGGCCGAACTCTTCGCTCAGCTCGCGGATGGCAAGCAAGGTGTCCACCCGCTCCTCGGCGGTCTCGCCGATGCCGATCAGAAGGCCGGTGGTGAAGGGGATGCCCAGCTCGCCCGCCTCGCGCAGCATGCCCAGGCGCACCCGGGGACGCTTGTCGCTGGCCGAGGCGTGGGGCCCGCCGGGCTGGCAGAGGCGCTCGGAGACGTTCTCGAGCATGAGCCCCAGGCTGACGTTGACCGGCTGCAAGAGCTGCATCTCCTCCCTGGTCAGCACTCCGGCGTTGGTGTGGGGCAGCAAGCCCTCCTCCAGGGCCAGGCGGCAGGCCTGCTCGACGTAGGCCGCGGTGGAGGCAGCGCCGTAGCTGTCGAGCAGGCGGGCGTAGCTGGGATAGGCCGTTTCGGGGCGGTCTCCCAGGCACATCAGGGCTTCCTTGCAGCCGGCCTGGCGGGCCCGTCGGCTCTGGGAGCGGATCTCCTCGGGCGCCATGGTGTGGGCCCTGGGGTCGCGCGAGCTCTTGCGGAAGGTGCAGTAGGAGCAGCGATCGCGGCACAAATTGGTGACCGGCAAGAAGACTTTGCGCGAGTAGGTGAGCCGGCGGCCGGGCCGCAGCTCGGCGGCGGCCTCGAGCAGAAAGTCCAGGGGCCTTTGCAGCCAGGCCAGGGCTAGCTCACGCTTCATGGCTGCGCCGGGCCAGCCAGTGGCGCTGACACAGCTGGCCCCGTTGCGACGAGAGCCCGTGGCGCCGAAGCGGCAGGCCCCGTTCCGGCTCCAGCCAGTGGCGCTGAAGCGAGCGCTGCGCCAGCCGCTCGACTCCCGGGCGCTGGCCGCGTCACGGCGCCAACCAGTGTCGCTGAAGGTATCCCTGCACGAGCAGATCGGTTCCCAGGCTCTGGCAGGTCATGTCCTCGAGCACCCAACCTCGGGTGACCTCCTCCACCCCCTCGCCTTCCAGGCCGGTGGGGGCTTGCTCGCCTCCCAGCAGGCGGGGAGCCACGAAGCAGGCCACCTTGTCGACCAGGCCGGCGGCAACCGCCGAAGCGTTCAGGGTGCCGCCCCCTTCGAGCAGCACGCCGGTCAGTCCCTCCTGACCCAGGTGCTGCAGCAGCTGAGCCAGGTCGTGATGGAGCCAGACCTCGACCCCGCGCTCCTCCAGAGCGGCGCGCCAGGAAGCCGGGCTCTGGTCGGAGGTGGCCAGGATGCGCCGGGCGCCCGGCTCGAACAGCCGACTGGTCAGCGGGGAGCGCCCCCGGCGGTCGACCACCACCCGGGCCGGCTGGCTGGCTCCCTCCAGCCGGGCCGTGAGCCGCGGGTCGTCCTGCAGCACCGTGCCGCTCCCCACCATGACGGCCGCCAGCTCACTGCGCTGGCGATGCACCCATTGACGTGAATCCGAGCCGGAGATCCATTGCGAGTGGCCGGTGCGGGTGGCAATCTTGCCATCGAGCGACATGGCATACTTCATGACCACGAAAGCGCGGCCGGTCTTCACCCAGGTGAAGAACTCCTCGTTCTGGCGGGCGCAGTCGGGGCAGTCGAGCAGCTCCACCTCGATCCCCGCCTGGCGCAGGGCGGTGAGTCCGTCTACCCGGGGATTGGGATCGCGCGCTCCCACCACCACCCGGGCCACTCCGGCGGCCATGAGCGCCTGGCTGCAGGGTGGGGTGCGCCCATAGTGGCTGCAGGGCTCCAGGGTCACGTAGAGGGTGGCTCCCCGGGCCGCCTCGCCGGCCTCCCGCAGGGCCACCACCTCGGCGTGCGGACCGCCGGCTCGCTCGTGCCAGCCCCGGCCCACCACCTCCTTGCCTTGCACCAGAACCGCCCCTACCAGGGGGTTGGGGCGAGTGCCCCCGCGTCCCTGCTCGGCCAGTTGTCGGGCCTGGTCCATCCAGGAAACCACGGGCGGCCGTTCGGCGCCCGGGGCTGAACTCCCGCGGAACACAAAGTTCACAAGCTCGTCACCACCCCGACGCGCCAGCGGAGTATCCTCTCGGGCATGAAGATCTCGGCCGTGACTCTGCCCCCGGTCCTCTCGTTCAAGCGGCGCGAGCTGCTCGGAACGGTCATCGACGACGCGCTCCTGGTCAGCGAGTTCGCTGGCGTTGGCACCGTCTACAGGATGATCGGGGCTCGAGTGGCGGCCGCCGAAGCGAAGGAGAATCCCCTCAAGGACATGCCCCGGGTCAAGCTGCAGCGCTCCTTCGTGATGGTGCCCGGCTGGACCACGAACCTGGAGCGCTTCGAGGCGCTGGGCCGTCACCTCACCAGAGGCGGCCTGAACGGCGGCGCCATTCACTTCATTAAGGACGGTCAGTTCTACTTTGACCGCGAGTGCACGCGCCCCCGCGATGCCTCCAGCATCAGCAAAGAGGCTCGGGTCTTCGAGGTGCTCTTCAACGATCCTCACGACCCCCCACCCGTCATGAAGGCTCAGCTGACCCGAAATTTCGCGGCCATCACGGCCATCACCGGCGAGAGCAAGCTGGACGTGGACGCCTACAGCATGGGCGGCCTGGGCACGAGGTTGTATCTCGACGAGGGTGGCGAGAAGGTGGGACGGCTGATGCTGCTGGGCTCGCCCGCCAGAGGCTCGCGCTTTGCCGACCTGTCGCGCCAGGTTCTCGAGCGCGACATCAAGTGGGCGATCGACCTGGGCGGGCTCAAGGTGGCTGCTCTGCCGGCCCTGACCTGGCTCGCGGTGGATGACGGCCTTGGCATCAGCAATCCCCACCTGACCCGGCTGAATGCCAACTGGTCGCGCCAGAAGGCCAACCTGGAGGCGGTCGTGGTCGTGGGGGGGGGCGGCGTGGTGACCCCCAAACCGGGCCTGATCAAAGTGGGAGCCGGCGACGGGATGGTGCCGGTGGCCCACCTGGCTCCCCCCGGCGAGACGGCGGTGGTGCTGGACGGACTGACCCACCATGGCTACCTCAACTCCAACCCCAAAGTTTTCCAGGAGATGCAGAAGTTCTTCAGCTGGCGGCCGGTCGATTCCCAGGAAACCGGCCCTGGCTGACAAAGTCGCCTGGGTCCAGTTTCGCGCGGTGACCTCGCGCAGCCGGGGACAATCTGTTGAGCGGCGCCGCACTAATTCCTGAGGCGCTCAACGTCAGGAGGATGATGTTGCTCCGATATCGGATCCTTTGGCTGGGGCTGGCCGTCAGCCTGATGCTCCCGGTTCTGGCTCAACCCATCGGGGTGCGGCTGACCGCCTCCCAGCTGCGCGAGAAAGGCATCAACACGCACACTTTTCGCCCCGTCGCCTTCACCTCGGACGGGTTGACCCTGATCGCTCAGGAGAAAACTCCCCCCGGCGAGCGCCTCAAGGGCAAGCTCAACCGTCTCTGGAAGGTGACCTACGGGGTGGAGGGAGCGGTGCGCTCGATGGAGAGCATCGAGGTGAACGTGCCCTCCATCGAAGCCCTGGCCCTGACCCCGGACGACAAGACGGCAGTGATCGCAACCCTGACAGGAGCCACCTTCATGCGGGTGCCGCTCGACGGTGGCCCCATCACCCCCATCATGGAGCACAAGCGCGGCCAGCCGGGCTTTCGCGGCAACCCGAGCTACCTGTTCGTCTCGCCGAGCCGTG
>JAANMW010000092.1_pt1 | contig 88388 bp, 74 predicted proteins | sample 7279671 | NCBI WGS metagenome assembly JAANMW01 (sample SAMN14094541, study PRJNA606508) | bioreactor metagenome | isolation source: A lab-scale SPAN reactor treating ammonium-rich wastewater day 247 | place: Ireland: Galway | collected 2017-09-19 | reverse complement strand
AGCAACGTGCTACCATGCGCTTCGTCCATCGGGTCTTCCTCCGTTTTCGAGAACACAAGAGGTTAGACCCGATGGATCCGACTTTGAGTCAGCCCTGCCCGACGCCGTAAGCGGCATTGCCCGATCTCGGCTGACGTGTTACACTGCTTCGTCGCAGCCATCGTCGGAGATTCGTGATGAAGCAGGGCATCCATCCCAACTACGTCGAGGCCACGGTCACGTGCGCCTGCGGCAATACGTTCACCACCCGCAGCACCAAGCCGACGTTGCGCGTCGATATCTGCAGCGCTTGCCACCCGTTCTACACCGGCCGCCAGAACATCGTCGACACCGAAGGCCGGGTCGAGCGGTTCCGTAGCAAGTACGCCAAGGTGCAGGCCCAGCCGAAGAAGGCCGCGGCCAAGCGCTAACCCCAGCGGCGGGCGGCCGGCTCACCGCTAGGGGCCTCCGCCCCGGAGACACGCATGTCCGGTGCGGCGGAGCAGCCCGTTTTCTACGGCGGTCAGGCGGTCATCGAAGGGGTGATGATCCGCAGCCCGCGCTACGTTTCGGTGGCCTGCCGGCTGCCCAATCCCGACGGCTCGCCCGGCTCGACCACGCCCATCGACGTGCACACCGAGGCCGTTCGGTCGGCCTTCCTCCGCCGCCCCGCGCTGCGCCGGGTGCCCCTGCTGCGCGGCGTGATCTCCTTGTTCGAAATGCTCGGCATCGGGCTGCGCAGCCTCGAGCGGTCGGCCAACATCCAGGCCGCCTTCCTGTCGCTCGTCGCCCTGCTGCTGACCACCCTCGAGCCGACCCCGGAGAACCCGGAGCGGCGCGAGCACGGCGCGCTCAGCGGGCCACTGATGATCGGCACCTTCGTGGTCGCCTTCGCCCTGGGCATCGGCCTGTTCGTGCTGCTGCCGAACTGGCTGGCCGACGTGCTTGGCGCGCGGCTCGGGTTCGGCGAGCACTCGCTCGCCCTGAACCTGGTCGAGGGCCTGCTGCGGCTGCTGATCTTCGTCGCCTACGTCGGTGGGATCGGCCTGATGCGGGACATCCGGCGCATCTTCCAGTACCACGGCGCCGAGCACAAGGTGGTCAACGGCTGGGAGGCCGGGGTGCCGCTGGCGGTCGATGAGGTGGCCCCGATGAGCGTCATCCACCCGCGCTGCGGGACCAACTTCGCCTTCATCGTGATCGTCATGAGCGTGCTCCTGTTCGCGCTCCTGCCGTGGACCGAGTCCATCCTGCCGCGGGTCGGCTGGCGGCTGGTCATGCTGCCGCTGGTGGCCGGGCTCGCCTTCGAGCTGCTCCGCTTCGCCGGCGCGCGGCGTGATCGGGCCTGGCTGATGGCGCTCATTTCGCCCGGACTGGCGCTCCAGCGGCTGACCACCCGCGAGCCGACCGAGGACATGATCGAGGTCGCCCTGGCCAGCTTCTCCGCCGTCCGACTGGCCGAAGAGCACGAGGCTCTGACCAGCCGTTTGGTCCGCGCCGGCGAGCCGATCGGGCCGGAGGGCGCCGGCGATGACTGATCTCGAGACCCGCCTCGAAGAGTTGGTGTGCCGGTTCGAGGAGCTGGGCGAGCAGTTGGGCCGCCCCGAGGTCTACTCGAACCCAGACCGGCTGCGCGAGATCTCCCGCGAGCGCTCCCGGTTGGAGGAGATGGTCAGCCTCTACCACGAGTACCGCGAGCGGCGCGAGCAGATTGAGCAGGCCCGGGAGCTGGCCGGCGACGAGGACATGCGCGAGTTGGCGGCCGAGGAGCTGGCCGAGCTCGAGCCGTTGCAGGAGGCCGTCCTGGAGCGGCTGCGGGTCCTGCTCCTCCCGCGCGACCCGGCCGACGACAAGAACGTGATCATCGAGGTCCGCGCCGGCACGGGCGGCGAGGAGGCGGCCCTGTTCGCCGCCGAGCTGATGCGCATGTACTGCCGCTACGCCGACCGGCAGGGCTGGACGTACGAGACCATGGGCAGCGAGCCGACCGGAATCGGCGGGTTCAAGCGCGTGGTCTTCGCCATCAACGGCGACGCGGCCTATTCCCGGCTGAAGTACGAGGCCGGCCCGCACCGCGTCCAGCGGGTTCCCGAGACCGAGTCCAGCGGGCGCATCCACACCTCGGCGGCCACCGTGGCGGTGCTGCCCGAAGCCGAGGACGTGGAGGTCGACCTGAACGAGAACGACCTCGAGTGGGAGACCTTCCTGTCCGGTGGCGCCGGCGGGCAGAACGTCCAGAAGAACGAAACCGCGGTACGGCTGATCCACAAGCCGACCAACATCCGGATCGAGTGCCAGGACGAGCGGAGCCAAAAGCAGAACCGGCTGAAGGCGCTGCGGGTGCTGCGCGCGAGGCTGTACGAGATCGAGCGGGTGCGGCAGCAGTCGGAGCGGGACGCGGTGCGCGCCTCACAGGTCCGGTCGGGCGACCGCAGCGAGAAGATTCGGACCTACAACTACCCGCAGAATCGGGTCACCGACCACCGCATCCAGGTGACCCTCTACCGTCTTCAGGAAGTCCTCGACGGCGACCTCCAGGAGCTGATCGACGCGCTCACGCAGGCGGAGCAGGCCGAGCGGCTGAAGGAACTGGCTTCGTCGGAGTAGCCGCCGGCGCGCTCCTGCTCGGTGCCGCCCTTCGACAGGCTCAGGACGGCGCGGTTGGTGCGACCTGTAGGTCAGTGCGCCGGAGCCGTCGGGGCTGAAGGCGTCGGAGTGGCCGGCTTGGTCTCGGGAGCCTTCGGCACAGTCGCGGCCGACGGCGTTGGCTTGGCCGCCGGCGCGGCCGGTGCGGTGCTTGGCGCCGGCGCGTGCGCGCCGGGAGCGGGAGCCGGGACCGGCGCGGCGCTCGGTGCGGATGGAGCAGCGCTCGGGGCCGGGGCCGGCTCAGGCGACGGCGTCGCGGGCGTCTCGGCTTCGGGCTCCGCGGGTGTCGCCTCGGGCTCGGCCGCCTTCTCCTGCGGTGCCTCGCCCGGCGTCGGCGCCGCTTGCGGCGCGGGCTCGGCCGAGGTCGCCCCGGCCGCGGGCTCCGGCGGTGCCAGTCCCTCCAACGACGCGATCATCGCGTCGCCGGCGGTCTCGTCCGCGCTGCCCGTGGCCGCCACCGAAAAGACCACGTAGACCTCGCCCGCGGCCGTCAGGCCGGCCAGGAATCGGCCGCTGCCCTGGGTCACGCCCAAGTCGGCGAAGCTGCCCTGGGCGATCAGCTCCTGGCCTCGCGCCAGCAGCGGCGGGAGCTCCTTGATGGGTCCCGCATAGCCGACCGTTGGCGCCGGCACCAGGCGCGCCAGACGGCGCTTGAGCGAGGTCACGAAGACGTCGGGATAGCTCTCGGGATCGACCTTCGACAGCGCCGCCGAGCCCAGCCGGCCGATCACCAGCAGCGGCGTCGGGCCGGTGCCCTTGCGCAGCACCACCGCCTCGCTGCCGGGCACCAGAGACTGCTCGGGGGCGTCTTCGACCTTCGCCCAGCCGGCGGCGAGGTTGATCCGGCAGGAGACCTCGACCAGATCGGTCGGTCCGGCGGGCGTCTCTGCCTGAACCGGCGCCTCCGGCGCTGGCACCGGCGACGGCTCGGCCGCCGGCTCCGCAGCCGGCTTGGCCAGGTTGGTGAGGTACCAGTAACCGTACCCGCCACCGCCGACGACCAAGAGCAGGACCAGGATCCCCAGCAGCTTCTTCATGACCCGCCTCTCCGGAAGAACCGCCCAGCCTCACGGCGCGGGTATTCTATCACAGACCAGACCCGGCCGACTCCGTCGCCGCGGCAAACTCGATCCCGACCGTGACCGGGCCCGACCAGCCCTCGGCGGGCGGCACGCCGGGCAGCCAGATCACCTGATCACCGTGCCCCAGCAGCGGCACCCGCCGGCGCAGCGGCCGCGGCACGCCCAGCTCGTGCATCAGGTCGGCCACCGCCCGCGAGCCTCCCCGGCCGCTTGGCCGGAGCCGGTCACCCGGCCGCCAGGAGCGAATCCAGAGGCCGTCGGGCAACCTCAGGCGGGCCGTCAGCGCCGCGCCTGGTGCCAACTCGCCGGTCACCACCGCCAGCCCGGCCGCCGGCGCTTCGGTCCGTTCGCCAGCCACCGGAAGCGGACCCCAGTCGGGTACGTCGGCCCATTCTGGAAGGATCACCAGCCCGGCGCGGCAGCGGGCGGCCAGGACCCCGGCCAGCGCCAACGGCGCCGCGTCCGGGCGGCCGCCGGCCAGGGCGTCGAGGCGGCAGATCACCTCCAGGGTCAGCCCCTCGCGCTCGCCGCGAATCAACTCGGCCGCGCGACGGAGCAGCAGCCATCGCTCGCCCTGACCCATGCGGCGCCAACCGGAGCAGTCGAACAGCAGGTGGCGGAGCCCGCCGAGGAACGTCTCCGGCGGGGCGACCAGCGACCGGCTCGCCACCAGCTCCTCGGCGCGCCGGTCCAGGACCTCGCGCTCGGCGGCGCACAGCCTGGCCGACCGGACCAGTACCGGCACGGCGCCCGGGCGCAGCTCGTCGAGGAGGGGCAGCAGGCGATGCCGAACGCGATTCCGCTCGAACCGCTGGTCGGCGTTCGACGGATCGTCCAGCCAACGGACGGCGTGCCGTGCCAGGTGCTCGCGCAGCTCCTCGCGGCGGCACTCGAGCAGCGGGCGGACCAGCCGGCCGGCGCGCGCCGGCAGCGCGCCCAGCCCGGTCGTCCCGGCGCCGCGCAAGAGGTTGAGCAGGAGCGTCTCGGCCCGGTCGTCGGCGGTGTGGGCCAGGGCGATCGCCTCGGCCGCGACCTGCTCGGCGGCGCGCTCCAGGAACGCGTGCCGCTGGCAGCGCGCCGCCGCCTCTCCGGCGGTCGGCTCGGCCGCGGCGTCGGCCAGGCACGGCAGCCCGCGCTCGGCTGCCGCGCGGCGCACCAACTCGACCGCCTCGATGCCGTGTGGACCCCAGCGGTGATCGAAGGTGGCCACGTGCAGCCGCCAGCCGTGACGCGGGGCGAGACGGCCGAGGAGATCGAGCATCGCCAGGCTGTCGGACCCGCCGGAAACGGCCACCAGCACGGTGGCGCCGTCGGGCAGCAAGTCCTGCTCGGAGATCGTCCGCTCGACTCGGTCGAGCAGCTCCATCACCGGCCCCAGAGCCAGCCGCGCAGCTCCTCGACGCCGTACCGCTGCCGGCCGGTGCCCGCCGCCTGCGCCTCGTCGAAGGCCGTCACGCCCGAGCCGCGACGGCCGGGGCGCCAGGCCAGGTAGGGCACCGGTCGCGAGGCGTGCCGCCGGGTCGCACACCGGCAGGCGAAATCGGACACCAGCGTCAGCTCCAGCCCGTCGCGCTGGACCCGGTCGCGGATCGGCTTGAGCAGGCCGGCGTCCAACTCCTCGATCCGCCGCGCCTTCTGCTCGGGGTCGCCCTGGTGCGCGACACGGTCGAGGTCGCTGACGTGCGCGTAGACCACCGGCGCCTCGTCCAACGCGCCCAGGATCCGGGCCGCGCGGGCGGCCGGCGTGCGCTGCTCCGGGGGCAGCCGCCGCAAGGCGTGAATCCCCGCCGCGCGGGCGGCGCCGCGCACGGCCAGGTTGCCGGTGACCACGGTCATCACCTGCCCGGTGCGAAAGAGGAACATTGCCGGCTCCGGCGCGCGGCCGAAGCCCCACGGCCAAAGCGCGTCGTAGGTCGGTTTCTGGGCGTCGCGCCGGGCGCGGTTGACCTCGTGGTCGGCCAGCACCTCGCGGCTGTCGTCGATCAGCCGGCGGACCTCCGCCTCGCGCTCGCCCTGCGGGTATTGCTCGTCCAGCGTCCGCTCGGCTTCCAACCCGCCGGGCGGTGTGGCGGCGACCTCGACCGGACCCTCGTTCCACAGGCCCAGGCCGCGCACCGGGCCGGTGCCGCGCAGGTTCAGCTCGCGACCGGAACAGACCCGCTCCAGGTCAGCCCACAGCCGCCCCGCCTCCCCTGCGTCGGGCGGCTCCGGGAACGGGTCGAGCCCGCCGTCGACGCGAATCAGGTCACCGCGCAGCCCGGCGTCGCGCAGACCCATCCCGGCACCCGCGCCAAGCAACTCGACCGCCCCGCGGCAGGGCGTTGCCGCGTCGTAGCCGAGCAGGGCGAAGGTGGTCAGGTCCGCGCCCAGGCGCCCATCGTCGGCGCCCGGCTCGGGCAAGGGATGGAGCAACCCCACCTCGGCGACGGCGGCCAGCTCGTCGAGCACCGGAGTCCGCGCCGCGGCCAACGGTGTCCGGCCGTCGAGCGCTTCCTGCGGGTCATCGGCCAAACCACTCAAGACCACGATGATGTGAGCCATGGAGGCTGCTCCGGTGGAATACGGTGACAGTATACCTATTTCCTGCAATATGGTGACAGTATATCTATTTCCAGTAATACGGGGACAGTATGCCTATTTCTGCGAGCAGAAATAGGTATACTGTCCCCGTATTACTGGAAATAGATATACTGTCACCATATTGCAGGGAATAGGTATACTGTCACCGTATTCCGTGTTCACAGCCCCTGCCCGGTGATGCGGCGCAGGGCTTCCAGGTAGCGGTCGCGCGTGACCCGGACCACGTCGTCGGTCGGCGCCGGGGCCGGGGGGGTCTTGTCCCACGCCAAAGTGTCCAGCCAGTCGCGCAGGACCTGCTTGTCCATCGCCCGCTGCGGCCCGCCGGGCCGGTACTCGTCGACGTCCCAGAAGCGCGACGAATCGGGGGTGAGCACCTCGTCGATGAGGATCAGCTCGCCGTCCAGGAAGCCGAACTCGAACTTGGTGTCGGCGATGATCACGCCCTTCGACCGCGCGTACTCGGCAGCGCCGGCGTACACGGCCAGGGTCTGGTCGCGCAGCCTGGCGGCCAGCTCGGCGCCCACCTCCGCGGCACACCGAGTGAAGCTGATGTTCTCGTCGTGGCCGCTGGTGGCCTTGGTCGCCGGGGTGAAGATCGGCTCGGGAAGCTGATCCGATTCGCGCAACCCGCTCGGCAGCTCGATCCCGCACACGGTGCCGTGCTGCCGGTATTCCTTCCACCCGCTGCCGGCCAGATAGCCGCGGGCGACGCACTCGATCATCACCGGCTCGGCCTTGGCGACCAGCATCGACCGGCCGGTGAGCTGTTCGCGGTGGGCCTGGAACTCGGCCGGGAACTCGGCTTCGTCGGTGGTCAGGCGGTGGTGGCGGATGCCCTCGGCCTCGCAGCGGTCGAGCCAGAAGTTGGTCAGCGCGGTGAGGATCCGGCCCTTGTCCGGGATGGGCCGGGGCAGGATGCAGTCGTAGGCCGAGATCCGGTCGCTGACCACCATCAGCAGCCGGTCGCCGAAATCGAAGATGTCGCGGACCTTGCCGCTGTGGTCCGGCTGTCGTTGGCCGAGACTGGCGTGAAGCAATCCTTCCATCGGGTGCTATTCTCCGTCCAGGCAGCGCAACACGCTGTGGACCTCGACCACCGGCGTCGGCTCGCGCTGCATCAGAGCCAACGACCGCCGCAGCCGCTGCTCGGTGGTCAGGTGGGTGATCCAGACGATCTCGGCCTCACCCTCGGCCGCCTCGGACTGCAGCACCTGCGCGATGCTGACTTCCTGCTCGCCCAGGATGCCCGCCAGGTAGGCCAATACGCCGGGCCGGTCGGCCACGCGCATGCGCACGAAGTAGCGCGAGCGCATGTCGTCCGGCGCGGCCACGGGCCGCGTCCGGGTCAGCGGCGTGCGCGCCGGCGCGCCGCATTGCCGCCGGTTCCGGGCGACCTCCACCAGATCGCCCACCACGGCGCTGCCGGTGGGCCCGGAGCCGGCGCCGCGGCCGTAGAACATCACCTGCCCGACCGAGCTGCCGGCCACGAAGATGGCGTTGAACACGTCGTTGACGCTGGCCAGGGGGTGCTCGACCGGGACCAGGGTGGGGTGAACGCGGAGCTCGAGCTGATCGCCGTCGTCGCGGGCGATGCCGAGGAGCTTGATGACGTAGTTCAGCCGCCGGGCCAGGGAGATGTCGGACGGCTGGACCCGGGTGATGCCCTCGCGGTACACCGACCCCTCGCCGACCGGCGTGTCGAACGCCAGCATGGCCAGGATGGCCAGCTTGTAGGCCGCGTCGTGACCATCGATGTCGTCGGTCGGATCGGCCTCGGCGTAGCCCGCCGCCTGAGCCTCCGCCAGCAGCTCGGCGAACGGCCGCCCGGTCCGGGTCATCTCGGACAGAATGTAGTTGGTGGTGCCGTTGATGATCCCGACGATCTCGGTGATCTGGTTGCCGGCCAGGCTGCTGAGCAGCGGTCGGAGAATCGGGATGCCGCCCGCGACGCTGCCCTCGAAGGCCAGGTCGACCCCGTGCCGCTCGGCCAGCGCCAGCAGCTCCGGCCCTTCCTTGGCGATCAGCTCCTTGTTGCAGGTGACCACGCTCTTGCCGGACTGCAGCGCCGCCCGGACCGCGTCGCGGGCGATCTCCACCCCGCCGATCACCTCGACCACGATGTCGATGTCCGGCGCCGTGGCCACCGCCATGACGTCGGTGGTGAGCTGGAGGTCGTCGAGCGCCACCGGCCGCGGCTTGGTCACGTCGCGCACCGCGGCGCGGACCGGGACAATTTCGACTCCGACCCGGGCGGCCAACCGATCTCGACTGGCGCGCAGCGCCTCGATCGCGCCGGCGCCGACGGTGCCCAGACCCAGAAACCCGACCCGCACCGCGCTCACGTGGCACCGCCTTCCAGAGGCTCGAACTCCATCAGCACCTCGCCCGAAACCACCAGTTGCTCGTTCTGGGCGACGATCCGGGCCACCCGGCCGGCCAGCCCGGCGGTGATCTCGTTGAAGATCTTCATCGCCTCGATCAGGCACACCGTGTCGTGCGGCTCGACCACGTCTCCCTCTCGGACGAAGGGCGGGTCGTTGGGCGAGCTGGTCCGGTAGAACACCCCGGTGATGGGCGACTTCAGCGCGAGCAGCCCCGACGGCTCCGGCGGCTCGGCTGCCGGAGCCGTCGCCGGGACCTCGGCCACCGCCTGTTGCTCCGCGGTGACCCGAATCTCGGTCTCACCATCCGACACCGTCAGCCCATCCAGCCCGTGCCGCTGCACGATATCGATCACGCGCTGCACATCGGAGAGATCGACCAACGAGTCCATGAACCCTGTCCAACCGGGCCGCGAAGCCGCTCCGGAGTGCCGTCGAGTCTAAGTGAGTCCCCGCCGGCGGTCAACCCGCAGAATAAGTGACGGCGGCAACTCACCGGCGCGACCCCACGCCGGCCGGGCGGCCCGGACGACCGACGGGCGCGCCCCTGCCCGAAGTGACCGGGATAGTCCGCCAACCGCCGCCCCGACCCCTGCCCGGGTCCGTCCGTGTCCCGCGCCTCGGCTCCCTCAGAGCCGGACTCCGTCCCGGATGTTGCCCAGCACTGACGCGTCCACGCCATCCTTCGCCGCCCGGCGCAGGTAAGCCTCGAACAGGCGGGCCGCCTCGATGCCGTGCTCGGCGATCAAGTCGTTCTCCTGGGCCGGATCGGCAGCGGTGTGGTGCAGCAGACTGGGCCGGCCGGGACAGACGTTGAGCGTCCACTCGCCGTCGGTGATGGCGGTGTAGACGTTCCAGGACTTGCCGCGGGTCAGGTTGCCGGTGGTCACCGCCACCTCCCGGTCCGGGGCGATGTCGGAGTCGCCCCGGACCACCGCCGCCAGGCTGGACGCCGTGAACGCGGGCGGCGGCTCCAGACCGAGGAGGTCCAGGAGGGTCGGGGCCAGGTCGCACGGCTGGGCCAGGGCGGCCGTCCGGCGGCTCGCCGTCTGGCCGGGCAGGCGGGTCATCAGGACCGTCTTCACCAGGGCGTCGTACATCGGGTACGGGCCACCCTCGTCGGGGAACATGTTGAGCTTGCCCACCAGGCCGTGGTCGCCCAGGTAGAAGCCATGGTCGGACATGACCACGACGGCGGTGTCGTCGGCCAGGCCGAGGCGGTCGACGGTGTCCAGCAGCCGGCCGAGCCAATGATCGACCATGGTCGCCTCGGCCGAGTACATGGCGTCCAAGTGCCGCGTCTCGGCGGCGGTCAGGAACCGGTCGGCGTGGCGGTAGAGCGGGTAGTCGGCGCGGTTGCCGCGAAACTCCGGATCGGCGTAGAGATCGAGGTACCAGGCCGGCGCGTCCCACGGCTCGTGGGGGTCGAAGGTATCGACGTACAGGAAGAACGGCGACCGCTGCCGGTTGCGCTCCAGCCAGTCCATCGCCAGGCTCATGGTCCGCGGCGCGAAGCGGTCGCGCTCCAGCTCCCATCGGGTCCGGGTGCGGTAGTGGCCCTCCCGCATCCTGGCCGGGTTGCGCAGCGTCTCCTCGGCCGCCGGCAGAGGGACCTGATCGGCCGGCGGGTCGAGGTGGATGACGTCGGTCTCCTGACCGCGCACCCAATGGTAGCTGTGGAACCCGCGCTGGTAGTAGAACCCGTGGGCAATGATGTGCGGCGTGTCGATGATCATCTGGGTCAGGTACCCGTGGTCGCTCAGAACCTGAGCCAACACCGGCCACTCGCGCGGCAACGGACCCCAGCCCAGCTCGGGGTAGACCGCCTTCCCGGCGAACATGTCCGCCCGCGTGGGCACGGTGGGAAAGGTCGCTTCGTAGGCTCGGTCGAAGACCGTCGCCCGCTGCGCGAAGGCGTCCAGGCAGGGCGTCCGGCAGACCTGGGACCCGTACGCGCCGACGTGGTCGGGGCGGAACGAATCGGTCATGATCACCAGCACGTTCATGATCAGCTCCTACCCGGCGGGTCCATCGCCGAAGTCCGGGACCTCCCTCAGGACGCCCCCGGCCAGGGCCGATTGGTGGGCCACCAGGCCGGGCGCCAGGTACCGCGCCGCGGCCCAGACGTGATTGGGCGGGTGGCGACGGGTGACGCAGGCAGTGACGAAGTCGTGCACCAGGAACTGGTGCGACCCGTTGTGCCCGTTGCCGAGGCCGACGAACTCGCGCGGCAGGCGATCGACCGGGTGGACCCGCGACACGCCGTGGTGAGTCCCGTCCGAGCCGGTCACCGCCGTCATCAGGCCCGGGTCGGCCGGCAGGTTGCGGCACGACAGCAGGTCGGTCAGGTCCTCGCAGGCGGCGCGGTCCTTGGTGATCCATGACTGCGACCCGACCTGCTCCTCATACCCGGCCTCGGTGCCGTACAGCCTCATGCCCACCGTGCCGGGGTGGCCGATGCGCCGGAACTCGCTGATCCGGGCCATGCTGCCGTCGGACATGCGGCACAGCATGGTCTCGTTGCTGAACGGGTTGCGCCAGACGTTGTCCGGCCGGGCGTAGAGGTTGTCCGGGTGCCGGTCGACAAAGCCCATCCCGCTGACGTGCGTGGCGTGGGCGCCGGTGACCGAGACGATCAGACTGGTCGAGTGGGTGGGGTAGAACATCGGCGGCATGCCGTAGTACTTCTCCCACTCCGCCCCATGCCGCCACTTCGCCACGTCGTACATGCCGTGCACGTAGTCGTGGTAGTACTCCCCCTCGCCGTAAACGACGTGTCCGAAATCACCGGCGGCGTAGCGGTTGCGGCAGTAGATGGCGCAGGGGTAGTAATAGCTGGTCTCGCCGATCATGTAGATCTGACCGGTCTCCTCGACGGCCGTGACCAACTCGGCGATCTCGTCCAGCGTGATGGCCGAGGGCACGGCCGAGTAGACGGCCTTCCCCGCGCGCAGCGCCTGCACCGCCTGCGGCCCGTGAAGATGGTGCTGGGTGATGATCGCCACCGCGTCCAGGTCAAGGCCGCACAACTCGTCCAGCGACCCACACCGGTCGGCGATGCCGAACTGGTCGCACTTCGTCGCCAGCTTGTCCGCGTCCAGGTCGCACAGGACCACCTGCTCGACTTCGGGGTGGTGCTTGAACAGGGGAATGAACCGCTCCGCGAACGCCCCCACGCCGCACACGCCGATGCGGATACCCATCGCCCTCTCCCGCCGCGGCAAGGCAGCCCGCCGCGGTTCAGGCCGGCTATTCCGCGGACCCGCCGCGCCTCCTCGGGCGAGTCTTGCCTCAGCCCCCTGGAGAGGACCCGAGCCAAGAAGCTCTGCTCAGACCGGCCCGTCTGCCGGCCACACCACCGGGAACCGCTCACCCGCCACCGGCTCGCCGTCACTGCTGGTGATCCACGGCTTCATCACGTGCTCGCCGGAGGCCACGAACGGCGTGGCGGCGTCCATGTAGTGCAACGCGATCGCCCGCCGTGGGCGGTCGGAGCGGTTCCCGTGGCTGGCGTGCCAGGTCAGGCAATGGTGGAACGACACGCTGCCGCACGGCACCGGCCAGAGCTGCACCGCGAAGCGGTCGCCGTCCGGCGGGGTCCAGCCTTCACCGATGTGGTCGAAGCCAGGCACCGTGTGGAGATAGTCGTGCCAGCGCCGGCCCCACCGGTGCGAACCGGGGACCATGCTCAGGCAGCCGTTGGACTCATCGGCCTCGTCGAGCGGGATCCAGGCGCTGACCATGCTGTCGGCGCCGAGCACCGCCCAGAAGGGGGCGTCCTGGTGCCAGCCGTTGACCCCGCCGTGGCGCGGCGGCTTGTACTGAATCTGGTCATGCCACAGCCGCACGCGCGGCGCGCCGATCAGTTGCGCGGCCATCGCGACCAGCCGGGGATGGCGCACCAGGCGCATGAAGGCGTCGCTGGCGTCGCAGATGTTGACCACCTGCCACACCGGATGGTCCGCCTCGCCGCTGAGGTTGCTCAGCCGCACCGGGGCTCGCGCGGAGGTGCCGGCGATCACCTCGTCCAGGTCGTCGCGCAACTCCTGGACCTCGTCCGCGCTGAGCAGCGGCCCGCCGATCAAGCATCCGGCGCGTCGGAACTCGTCAACCTGCTCGGGGGACAACATGATCTCTTCCCGCTCTGCCGCGCGCATTCTGAGGCCGTGGCAGCGCGCCGTCAGGTCACCGCTCGCGTGGCAGCCAGAAGGCGTTCTCGCACCGCTGGAAGCCGATGTGGGGATAGTACGTCATGGCGCCGGGAGCCGAGATAAGGAGCGTCAGGCACTCCGGCCCGGTGCGCTCTCTGGTCAGGCGGATCAGTTCGCGTCCGAGGCCGCCGCCCTGGTAATCGGGATCCACCGCCAGGTCGGCGAGGTAGGCGACGTGAGCGAAATCGGTGAGCGTGCGCGCCACGCCGACCAGCCGCTCGCCGTCGAGGGCGCAGAGCATGAGCTGGGCGTGGTCGATGAGCTTCTGCATGCGCGGCAGATCGTCGGTCGGCCGGCGGAGTCCGGCGCGATCGTACAGCGCGGCCAGCTCGGCGGCGGCGGGGCGGTCCCAGACATAACGGATCGGCACGTCGGCGCTCCCGGAGCGAGATGCCCATGGTACCTCGGAGACCCTCGCGCGTCAGCCCCGGATGCCCATCGCGTTCTCCCGCCGCCGGCTACTCGATGGTCCCTCGGACCCACACGCCGTGGACCACCGCCACGTCCCGATCGAGCGCGCTGGCGCAACGGACCCGCACCCAGCAGCGCGCCTTACCCTTGACCAGCCCGGTCAGGTCGAACGGTTCGTCCCAGGAGGTCGCGCGGTCGGTCGCCAGCGCCTGCCAGGTCTGACCGTCCAGCGAGACCTCGACCGCGTTGGTCACGCCTTCGTGGACACTGGCGTACCAGCTCACCCGCAGCTCCCGCCAGACATGGCCCGGCGCCGCGCCCAGCTCGTAGGTGATGGAGCCTTGTCGGCGCGGATGCAGGCACAGCCCCCAGGTGCCGTCGTAGAAGCCATCCACCGCTCCGTGCAGCCGGGCGTTGCCGCCGGTGTTGAAGGCGTCGCGGTAGCTCACCTCGCCGGGCGGCAGCGCGGCCAGATCGAGCTGGTAGGCCGCCAACTGCTTCTCGGCGCGCGCCCGGAACAGGTCCAGGTCGCGGTCGGCGAAGGCGTGGGTGCCCTTCAGCGCGGCGAACCCGTCGACGTAGGCCGACCACGCCTGGCGGGCGGCCTGACGCGTCTCCTGGTCGGGCTTGCGGCGGAACGCCTGGTGCGCGTCCATGGCCTCCAGATGCCGTTCCGTGTAGGCCCAGCCCAGCTCGACGAAGGCGATCCGCGCGGTCACGGTAGGATCGCCTGCCGCGGCCTTCTTGGCGGCCTCCAGCTTGGCCCGGCAGGAGTCACGAAGCGCCTTCGGGTAGAGGGCGTAGAGGTCGAACTCGTTGCCGCTCAGGTATCGGTCCGGCCCGCCGGAGGTTTCCAAGGCCAGGTAGAACTCCCGCATCGGCTGCCGTGCCGGGCCGTAGAAGAGGCGGAAGAACTCCTCCAACATGGCCGGCACGTCGGTGGTGTGGTCCCACCACAGGCGGCTGAAGGCGTAGTACAGCAGATGGTTGGTCGACCAGCGCTGCTGATTCTCCGAGTAGAACCCGTGCACCTTGTTGGCGTGGTAGTAGGGCACCTCTCCGCCCAGCCGGTAGAGCGTCACCGGCAGCGCCTCCAGCCAGTTGTAGAAGCCGAAGTACTCGTAGATTCCGCGCACCGTGGCCAGTTCGGTCCAGGCGTCGAAGTTGCGCTTGAACTTCTCCTGCGGCCCGCCGGGACGGAGAAAGCTGGCGCCGTAGTTGTAGCAGTAGTTGGTCTGCTCGCAGTGCAGGTTGGCCGCGGGCTTGATCCAGTTGGGCGGGTTGGCCGCGCCGGCGTAGACGTAGGTGTGGAGCAGCGCCTTCGAGTGGACCGCCGCCGCCGCCTCGGCGATGGGATTGAGCGCCCAGAGCAGGATGTCGGCGTGAGTCGTGGGGTCGCGGTCGTCGAGCTGACGGCACTCGGGGCACTGGCACCAGTCGTCGCCGTCGTTCTGGGTCAGGTCGACGAACAGAATGTCGGGGTTCTCGGCCATCTTCCGGGCGCCGTCCAAGGCGAACTCGCGCAGCCGCCGCAGGACTTCGGGGTTGGTCAGGCACAACTGCCCGTTGCGGATCCGCTTGCCCTTGACCAGGGCGAAGTACTCGGGATGCTGGTCGAACCAGGTCGCGGCCGGAATGATGTGCTGCCAGTTGTGGCCCGAGCCGACTTTGGTCAGGGTCCCGCCGCGCCGCGGCACGAACTCCGGGTCGTCGGGCGGGGAGTGGAGCCAGAAGTTCTGGTGGCTCTTGACCAGCCAGTCGATCACCTCTCGGTTCCAGGCCGCGTCCGCCGGGCCGTCGCCGCCGCCCATGGCGTGTCGCCGGGCGAACGACGGCTCGAACACGCGGCTGACGTCGGCCACTCTCAGGCGCGCCAGCCTCGGCGTCACCTCGCCCAGCTCGCCCGGCCAGTACCAACGGTAGCCCAGGCTTTCGAGGAAATCGTAGGCACTATAGACCACCCCGCGCGGGCCGCCTCCGAGGACCAGCATCCGGTCGCCGTCGGTCCGGCGGGCCAGGCCCTCGGCGCCCAACGCCTGCTCGGCCGCGGTCAGCGTCAGCCCCAGTTCGCCGGCGGCGACGGTCAGCGCCACCACGATGGCGGGTTGCCCGGCCGGCGGCACGCCTTCTCGGACCGCCAGCTCCGCACCGGTGGCCCGGCCCAGGTACCGGCGCAGCTCCTCGGCGGCGAACCGCTCCGGCGCACCGGCTCCGGCGCGGACGACAATCGCCGTCGTCGGCCGGCCCGGCTCGACGATGGGCACCTCCGCCCGGGCGAGCCCGGCGGTCAGGGCGGCAGCGGTCAGCAAGATGCGTTGCATAGGGCTCCTCACACTGGAGTTTGTCATCGACTCGCCAGCTCTCCCAGGAAGGGCGCCACACCATCTTACGGCAGCAGGCTGAAGACCACCAATCGCGGACCACCCCGCCGGCCGCAAGCCTCCCAGAACCGCCAGCAGCCCCGCGCGAGCCCCGCAGCGCTGACGTCTCCTGCGCCTCTGGGCGAGAAGCTGGCGTCGCGCGCCCTGGACCGGACCGGCTTGGACTCTCGCAGAGACCGGCGTCGGCAAGCCGATGCGACAGAGGCGCGGAGCACGCCGGGGAACCACCGCCCGCCGCCCGGCGCGTTGCCCCCAACAGCCCGTCCCCCTTGCCGTCCGACGGCGGGCCTCGACCCCTTCGACAAGCTCAGGAACCAACTCAGCCACCGTGGGACCACAGGGAGAATCGACGACGGTGGCCTCGGGCCGCCGCTACCCGCTCGCAGCCCGCCGCGGTAGCCGGCCGTCAAGGCTGTTCCGTACGCCGTCATCCGGTTCTCGACATCCAACGTCAGGCGCGTGCCGCTCCAGGTCGTCGGGTTGCCGTTCCCATCGTAGACATACGTTCCCGGGCCGGTCAACTGATTGTCGGCCTTGTACGTCTTCGCGGCGTTCCTGAACGTGGTCGCGTTGCCTGCCCCGTCGAACGCGTTGGCGTTGCTGAAGCCACCGTTCCGGTCGCTGTCCTTCGGAACCAACTGCCGCCTGTGATCGCAGCGTAGTCCACTTGGCCCTGCAAGCTGGTGGCGCCTGGGATGCTGGAGGTGACCGTGGACAGGTCGCCCTTCTTTCCGAGAGTGTCAAGAGCCAAAGCGGCACGGCGGGCACCGATCGCTACGGCGGCTGCTTGTTGGGACCGCTGACGAGTTACCCGCGTTCGACAGTCGTGGCAACAAGTCCGCTCTGCAAGCCGCTTCCTGAGCGCGTTCGCGTGGGATCGCCCGAATCGGGCGTGCGCCTGCAGCATTGTGGCCTCGACTAGGGCGCCAGGTGCGTCGCGGCCGGCCGCTCCTTGACCTGCAAGGCCGCGAAGATCCGCTTCTGGTCAGCGGTTGTGGCCGTCCGCAGCGCCGCTGACCCGTGCTCGCCGGCGAACCGAGCCAGGTGCATCCGGCCCAGACAATGGACGGTCTTCTGCTACGGCTGCATCGCCCGGTCTCCGGCCACCCGGACAACCACCAGCCCCTGCCAGCGCAGCAGTACGTGCGCCCGAATGCGATCCTCCAAGCGGTGGTCCACCGGCCGCAGCCCCAGTCGTTGCTTCAGCGTCCGGAACGCCTCCTCGACATCGGAGAGTCCCTCGTACCCCAGGGCGATGTCTTCCGCCGTCAACGTGTCATCGCTGCAGCGCAGCAGGTACTCATTCTCTCAAGCATGATCGCAGCATTCGTGTGACTTCGGATTCCTGTGTCTGGAGGACCAATCGGCAGCCGGAAAGTGGCTCTGGGAGCGGATTCTTGATCCGACAATAGGCTCGGATGTGCCCACAAGTGTAGAACACCGGTTCGGCCCCATCGGCAAGCTCGGGAACCGGCTCAGGAACCAGGTGAGCCGCCGGGGTGTCGGTGGGCTCGGCATCGGCCAGAGCAGCCCCCGGTGGCCGATTGAGGCGACAGGCAGGCAGTGCCGGTCGGCGGACAAGGGAGTTCGACGAGGACTCCTGTGTGATGCGGCCAACAGCGGCGCCGTGATCGCAGAGGGAGTCTCGTCACCATGATCGATGCTGACCGCCGCCGGAGGATCCTGTCGCGTCCCAAGCCCGAGCCGCCGTGGAAGGGCGAGCCGGCGTTGGGGGGCATCTACGGGGAAGAGGAGATCGAGGCGGTGGCCGCCGCCATCCGTGATTCGATGGACTTCTCCAAGGGTTTCGGCTTCTCGTCGCCGCCCATTGTCGAGTTCGAGCAGGCCTTCGCGGCGCACTGTGGCACCAAGCACGCGGTGGCCGTGAACAGCGCCGGACCCGGGCTGGACATGGCCATGCGCTACCTCGACCTCAAGCCGGGCGATGAGGTGATCGTCCCGTCGTGCAACTACCAGGCCGCGCCGCTGGCGGTCTACGGGGCCGGCGGACAGGTGATCTGGGGCGATGTCGACCCGCGCACCTTCCAGCTCGATCCCAACGATGTCGAGCGCAAGCTCACGCCGCGCACGCGGGCCATCTTCCCGGTCCATATGAACGGCCTGTCGGCGCCGATGGACGACTACTACGCGCTGGCCGAGCGGCATCCGCACCCGGAGCACGGGCCGGTCAAGGTGATCGGCGACGCCGCCCGCGCCTGCGGCGGGGGGTACAAGGGCACCAAGATCGGCAAGCGCGGCCTGATGACGGTGTTCTCGTTCCACACCCAGAAGAACATGTCCACCCTGGGCGAGGGCGGGATGGTCACCACCGACGACGACGAGGTCGAGAGCTGGTGCCGCTCGGCACGCATGTACGGTCCGGCGCGGGAGATCTGGGGCACTTCGAACGTGATGACCAAGCCGCAGGCCGCGGTCGGGCTGGTGCAGCTCGCCAAGCTCGACGGGTTCATCGCCGCCCGCCGCCGGGTGGCCCATCACCGGCACGAGCTGCTGGCCGACGTGCCGGAGCTGACCCTGCCGTTCGAGCCGGACGACTGCGAGCACAGCTTCTACCTCTACTCGTGCCTGGTCAAGAAGGACTGGGCCGGCGAGAAGCGGGACAAGCTGATCGCGCTGATGAACGAGTACCACGTCGGCTGTTGCGTGGCCAACAAGCCGGTCTACGCCAGCCGCAAGCTGCTCCGCGACCACACCCCGGGTCAGTCCACCCCGGTGGCCGAGGAGATCGGCGAGCGCATCCTGTGCGTCTCGATCCACCCGGCCATGACCGAGGAGGACAACGAGTTCATCGCCGCGGCGCTGATCGAGTGTGTCGAGCAGCTCCGCCGGGAAGGGTAGATGCTGAAGCTCGGGATCGTGGGCGCCGGCGGCATGGCCGGCGCCCGCGCCGCCGGGTTTGCCGGGCTGGACGGGGTGGCCGTCACCGCCGTCTACTCGCGCCGGGCCGAACTGGCCGGCAAGCTGGCGGCCCGCGTCGGCGCGACCGTCCACACCGAGCTGTCGGCCTTCCTTGACGCGGTGGACGCGGTGGTGGTGGCCGTCCCGAACCATCTCCACGCCGAGCTGGCCGAGGCCGCGCTGGCGGCCGGGCGACACGTTCTGGTGGAGTACCCGCTGTGCACCGGCCCCGAGCAGGCGCCGGGGCTGCTCGCCGCCGCGCGCACGGCCGACCGGGTCTTGATGGTCGGCAACACCATCGTCCACGAGGCCATGTTCGGCTACCTGCGCGAGCGCGTCGAGCGGCTCGGCACGCTGCTCAGCGCGGCCTCCCGGGTCTCGTTCCACGGCGCGGCGCCGGACGTCTGGTACCTGTCCGCCGAGCGCGTCGGCCCGGTCTTCGCCGCGCTGCACTACCACCATGTGGAGTACGCCCGCGCCTTGCTCGGCGAGGTCACGGCGGTCACCGCGCGAGACGACGCGCCGGGGGCCGGGCAGGTCGGCGGCACGATGGTCATGGCGCACGCCGGCGGCGCGACCAGTTGCGTGCAGTGGTACCTGACCGCCGGACCGGGCGGCGAGCCCCGCGGCTACTGGCTCACCGGCAGTCTCGGCGCGGTCACCGTCGTGTCGCGAGAGAGCGGCCGGTCGCTGGCCGTCTGGGACGGTGCCGAGCGCGTGGTCGAGACCTTCGACGACCAGTGGGGGGTGGCCGGATCGTGCGCCGACTTCGTCCGCGCGGTGCGCGGCGAGCTGGACCATACCGCCCGGCTGCGCTCCGATCTACGCACGCTGCAGGTGGGTTTCGAGGCGTCGCTGGCCGCGTCGACCGGGGCTTGGCGGTCTATCCCAGCCCCTCTTCGGTCGGCGCTGTAACCTCGCGATCACCCGACCCGCACCCAACGCCGCGTTGAGTCTGTCATATGAGTCTGCCACTCGGCGTGGCGCGGCTAAGGTTCCGCGGGCGGTGCCCGATGGAGCCTATGGAGCGGGCAATGGCTTCGTACTATCGGACGGCGGGGGCGGACTACGGACGGACCGGCAAGGCGATGGCCGGTTTGGCGGCGGCGACGGCGGGCACGACCGCGCTGGCGCACGCGGCGGCCGGCTCGCCGTGGATCCTGGTGGCGGTGGCGGGGTTCCTGGCCGGCGTCTTCTGCGGCCGCAGCCTGGACGGCTTCGAGCCGACCTGGCGGCGGTGGCAGCAGCAGCAGTTGGCCCGCCGCGCGCGGCGGCGCAACCGGCTGGCCAGCGGACAGCTCTAGGCGCTCGACCGCGTCAGTGGAGCCGCGGACCCGATGGCGGGTCGGCGGCGGAACGGTTGCATGGCGCTCCGTCAGGCCAGCGTGTCAGAGCGTCGCAGATGACGTCGCTGAGGCACGTGCCGTCCAGCGAGGCCCCGGTCAGGTCCGCGCCGCGCAGGTCCGCGCCGCGCAGCCGGGCGCCCTGGAGATGTGCCCCTCTCAGGTCGGCGTGCCGCAGGTCAGCGCCTTCGAGATCGGCGCGGATCAGCAAGGCGCCCCGCAGGTCCGCGCCGGCGAGCGCGGCCCCGACCAGGTTGGCCTCGTACAGCTCGGCGTAGCGCAGCCGGGCGCCCTCCAGGCTGGCGAACGACAAGGTCGGGCCGACCACCTGCCACAGCGCGGCCCCGGTGTATTGACAGCGTATATGGATCATCTCTGTTCCGTTCATCCCGTGCGAATGCGTCTGGAACCTTCGACGACACCAGCATTGTGGCACCCGCAGGATGAACGTGTTCGAGGCCGGGTCTCAGCCCGGCAGGCGACTTGTGCCGGCTCGCGCGCGCCGGGCGCTCCGCCTCAGGTGTGGCATAATGGAGGCGCAGCGCAAGCGTGGCGACAACGGAGCGATTGGGAATGTCTGGCTTTGATCGGATCACCAGCGACCCGGCATTGCTCGGCGGGCAGCCGTGCATCCGCGGCATGCGCCTCACCGTGCGACGTGTCGTGGAGGCGGTAGCCCTCTACCCGGACCGTGAGGAACTGCGCCGCGAATATCCTGAACTCGAAGACGAAGATATCCGTCAGGCCCTGGCGTATGCCGCGGCAGCCCTGGACGACCGGATCGTGCCGCTGGCGGCGGGGCCGTGAAGCTCCTTCTGGACCAGGGACTGCCACGGTCCGCGGCGGTGCTGCTGAGCACCAGTGGAACGGATACGCTTCACGTCGGCGACATCGGTCTGGCAGCCGCGTCTGACCCTGACATCCTCGCCCGCGCCCGCAAGGAGGGCCGGGTCGTGGTCACCCTCGATGCCGACTTCCACATGCTGTTGGCCCTGTCCGGGGCCATCGACCCTTCGGTGGTCCGTATCCGCATCGAAGGCCTGCGCGCCGAGGCGCTTACCCACCTCCTGCTGCAGGTCCTCCGGGACTGCGAACAGGATCTGAAGTACGGTGCCCTGGTGGCGGTGCTCCCCGACAGCGTTCGCGTGCGTCGGCTGCCTATCGCGTGAGGGAGTTTCCTGTACCGTAGAAGCATCGAACACGGGAGTGCTACAGGCCCGGCCGGCCGGCATTTGCCGGTCGGATGGGCGGGTGGTACAATCCAGCCCGGCCCGCGGGGTCGAGGAGGTTCTGATGGCGGTGACGGCGGTGGTGGGTGCTCAGTGGGGTGACGAAGGCAAGGGCCGGGTGGTGGACCTGCTGGCCCAGGAGTCGGATCTGGTGGTCCGTTTCCAGGGCGGCAACAACGCCGGGCACACCGTCGTCAACGAGCATGGCACGTTCCGGCTGCACCACGTGCCGTCGGGGATCTTCAACCCCGCCGCCCTGAACGTGATTGGCACCGGCTGCGTGATCAACCCGGGCGCGCTGCTCGAGGAGATGGCCGAGATCTGCGCCGGCGGCGGGTCGTGCGACCGGCTGGTGATCAGTGAGCGCGCGCAGGTGGTGATGCCCTACCACGTGCTGCTGGACGGGCTCGACGAGGCGCGGCGCAGCCACGACGGGAGCGCCATCGGCACGACCAAGAAGGGCATCGGGCCGTGTTACACCGACAAGTACGCGCGGGTCGGCCTGCAGATGGGCGATCTGCTCGACCGGACCTGGCTGCGGGAGCGGGTCGAGACTCTGGTCGAGGCCAAGAACGTGATCGTGCAGCGTGTCTATGAGGGTGAACCGCTGAGCAGCCAGGAGGTCTACGACAACCTGTGCGGCGAGGCGGACCAACTGGCGCCCTACATCCAGGACAGTCTGCCCGTGATCCACGAGGCGTTGCGCCGCGGCGACGACATCCTGCTGGAGGGTCAACTCGGCGCGCTCCGGGACATTGACTGGGGCACCTATCCCTACGTCACCTCGTCCTCACCCACGGCCGGCGGGGCGGCCAGCGGCGCGGGCATTCCGCCGCGCTGCATCGAGCGGGTGATCGGTGTGGCCAAGGCCTACACCACCGCCGTCGGCGCGGGCCCGTTCCCGGCCGAGCTGCACGACGGCCTGGGCGACAAGCTGCGGAGTATCGGTCAAGAGTACGGCGCGACCACCGGCCGCCCGCGCCGCTGTGGCTGGTTCGACGCGGTCGCGGTCCGGCACGCGGCGATGCTCAACGGGTTCACCTCCATCGCTTTGACCAAGCTCGACGTGCTCGACGGGTTCGACCAGATTCAGGTCTGCACCGGCTACAAGCTGAACGGCGAGGAGCTGCACCGGGTCCCGACCACGCGCCTGCTGGAACAGGTCGAGCCCATCTATGAGACGCTTCCCGGCTGGCAGCAGCCGACCGGCACCGCCCGCCGATTCGCCGATCTCCCGGCCGCGGCCCAGCGCTACGTCGAGCGGCTGGAAGCCCTGGTCGAAGTCCCCATCCAACACGTCTCCGTGGGCGCGGAGCGAAACGAGATGGTGGTCCGGGGCTGAGTCGCTGCCTGACCACAACGGCCGGCGCCGCCGTCGCGGCGCCGGCCGTTGTGGGGCGGGAACGTCAACTGCCCTTCTTGAGCTCGTCGTAGACCGTCAAGTCGTAGCCGATGCCGACCGCGTCGAGGGTGGCGCAGAGGGCGCGGAGAGCGACGCCGAAGCCGTCCGGGCCGCTGTAGCCTCCGAACTGACCGCCACCCTTCAGATGCGGCTCCAGGTCCAGGAAGAACCCGTCGATCCCCCGCTTGGCGTGTTGCTCGAGAATCGCCGGCAACCGCTTCTTGAGATCGACGAAGACCTGATAGTACCCGGCGCTGCCGCGGTCGCAGGGGACGAAGCGCATCATCATCTCTTCGTCGACGTAGTCCGTCATCCCCTCGTCGTCGCGGCGGAGGTAGTCTTTGACGTGCATCCAGCCGACGCCGTCGCGCATTGCCTCGTACTGCGCGTAGACCGCGCCGGGGCCGTAGCCCTGGCAGGAGATGTTGGCGCCGTCGTAGATCAGCATCAGGTGGTCGTGGTCGACCGCCTGGTAGAGCGCCATCTCCAGCTCGCCGTTGCGGCCGACCAGGTTGGCCTCGACCTCCAACCCGAAGAAGATCCCCGCCTCGGCGCACTTCTCGGCGATGGCCCGGAGGTATTGGCCGGCCAGCTCGACGTGCCGCCGCGGATCGTCCATCTTGGGCGGGTAGAAGCTGAACCCGCGCATCAGCCTGGCGCCGAAGAAGCAGACCAGCTCGATGGCGTGGGCGACCTCGGTCTCCAAGTACTCATCGAACGCCACGTACCGGTTGTGCGTGCCGTCGTCCACGTCCAGCAGCTTGACCTTGCCGATCGGCGAGCCGATCGAGCTGACCTTCATCTCGTACTGCTCGTGCAGATCGCGCAGATAGGTCAGCTCCTGGTCGTCGAGCAGCATCAGGTTCTTGACCCCATGGCCGCAGTCGACGAAGCGGGGGCTGTAGTACTGGAGGCCAAGGGCGCGGCACATGGCGAGCTGCGCCTCGGCGTTCTTGGTCGGCGGGCCTTCGTCGGCGAAGCCGGTCAGGATCACCTGCGGTTTCATGTTCGGTCACCTTCCCATCTTGCGGGCCGACCCGCTAGGACCCGAGCACCTCGTCGACGGACGCGCCGAGGACCTGAAGACCTTCCTCGATGGCGTCCTGCTGGATGCACAGCGGCGGGGCGATCTTAACGCAGCCGCCGCCGACCCCGACCGGGGCGAAGAACAGCAGGCCCTGCTGGAAGCAGCGCTCGATCACCGCGTGGGCCGTATCGGGATCGGGCGTTTTGGTCCCGGGCTCGACCATCTGCAGCCCGGCCACCAGCCCGACCGAATGGGCCGCGCCGATGCGGGCGGGGTGCCTTGCCTGAATGGCGGCCAAACCGTCGGCCAGGACCGGACCCAGCTTGGCCGCGTTGTCGACCAGACCCTCGGCCTTGATCGCCTTCAGATTGGCGATGGCGGCGCTGCAGCAGACCGGGTTGCCGGTGTGCGTGCTGGTCATCGAGCCGGGCGGGTAGAGGTCCATGATCCTCGGCTTGCCGATCACCGCGCCCAGCGGCAAGCCGCTGGTGATGCCCTTGCCGCAGCAGATCAGGTCCGGGACGATGTCGTACAGCTCGAAGCCCCACCACCGGCCGCAGCGCCCGAAGCCGGCCTGGACCTCGTCCATGGTCAGGACTACGTCGTGCTGGTCGCACCAGGAGCGCAGGTCCTGGGCGTATTGAACCGGCAGGAAGTCGGGGCCGACGCCCTGGTAGGTCTCGGAGATCACCCCGGCCACCTGGTCGGGGGTGACGCCCTGCTCAGCGAGGCTGCGCAGGAACAGGTCGAACGAGACGTCCTCGACGCGGAAGCCATCGGGGAACGGGACCTGGACCATGCCCGGGTCGAGGTTGACGATCCACTCCTTGAGCGCGGGCATGCCGCCGATCATCTGCGCGCCCATGGTCCGGCCGTGGAAGGCGTTGCCGAAGGAGACGATGACCGACTTCTTCGGCCCCCCGACCTGCAGGCCGTGGGTTCGGCTGAGCTTCACCGCGCACTCGGTGGTCTCGCTGCCGGTGGTCAGCAGGAAGACCTTCTCGAGGCCGGCCGGCGCCAGCTCGACCAGCGCCTCGCACAACTCCATGCGATGCTCGCTGGGGAAGCAGTAGTTGTGGATCATCGGCACCGCGGCCTGATCCGTGATGGCCTTGAGGATGGCGGGGTGGCCGTGACCGGCATTGGTCACCAACACGCCGCTGCTCCAGTCCAGCCACTTGTTGCCGTACCGGTCGTAGACCTGGACCCCTTCGGCGCGGTGCCAGATGATCGGCGGCTGACCGGTCATGGACATCGGCTCGACGGCGTGCAGGCGCTCCAGCAGCGGGACGCTGTCGGGGTGGGGGACCGCCGTGGCGATCCGCCGGTACTTGGTGTTGACCGGCGCGACATCGCGCGGGGTGAGGTCGAAGGGCTTGCCCATGGTTGCTCCTAACCGCCCGGGGCAGGGGCGGTTCGCAAACCGCCCCTACCGACCAGACGACTGGCCGTCGCGGCCGGTGGCTCAGACCGGCTGATCGTAGATCTTCTCGAACACCGGGTCGTGGTACGGGTCGATCACGGTGATGCCGTCGTCGCCGAACCCGGCCGTGACGCACGGCGGCCGGCCATTCTTGATGTGCTCGAAGTTGCGGTCGCGCACCGCCCGCGCGGCGTTGACGATGGCCACCGTGTGGCGCCCGTCCTCCGGCGGCACGTAGGCGCCCTCGAGGTCCTTCAGGCTGTGCCCGCAGAACTTGTAGCGCATCGCCGCCACCAGCGCCGCGTGGATGCTGTCGGTCCCGTAGCCGATGTAGGCGGCCGAGCCGTCGGGCCGGAGCACGTCTCGGGTGAAGTGGTTGTTGTTCGAGCGCATCCCGCCGCCCAGCGACCAGTAGCGGAAGCCGCGGTACTGCTGATCGGACTCGACCTTGCCGTCGGCGCCGACGATCTCGTGCTCCTGGTTGACGTTGGCCTCGAAGTCGGGCGGCGTGATCCAGTTGTTCTGGTAGTAGATGCTCATCCCGTTGGCGTAGTCGACGCGAACCTGGACCGCGTCGTAGGCGTTGATGTCGTCCCGGATGAGCCGAATCTTCTGCCCCACCGCCGACAAGCCGACCGGCTTGCTGTGGTAGTAGCTGTAGATCAGGTCGACCCAGTGGGCGCCGACGTAGCTGAACGGATCCGATTCCTCGACCCACTTGAACCGCTGCGTGCTGACCTCCAGCGGCTCCTCCAGGATGGCGCGGCCATAGATCGGCGGGCCGATGAGATCCTTGACGTAGTCGCGGATGCGCAGGTGATCCGGGTCGTAGCGCTTGTGCATGTCGACGCAGCAGACCCGGTCGGCCTCCTTGGCAGCGGCGCAGATCTGGTCGGCCTCCGACATGAACAGGCACATCGGCTTCTCGACGATGCAGTGGTGCCCGGAGCGCAGCGCGTGGAGGACGACCGGGGTGTGCAGCGGGTCGGGCGTGGCGACAGCGAAGAAGTCGATGTCGTCGTGCTCGTTGGTGATGTCTTCCCACGGCGAGCGGCCCCAGTAGCCCTGCGGCTCGTGACCGGTGAGCTCCTTGAAGCGAGCCACCACCGGATCGGTCTCTTCCTTGGTCCGGGTGGCGATGCAAGCCAACTCGACGTCGACGTCGGCCAGCTCCTTGGCGTAGGCGTCCATGCCGATGCGGGCGAGCAGGCCGGCCATCCCGTTGCGCTGGAGGTCCGAATAGGCTCGGAGGTGGACATCGCCGCCGAACATGCCGGCGCCCACCTGTGCAATCCTGAACTTGCGCTTTGCCATATGACTCCTCTTTCGTCGAGCCGCCACCGTTGGCTGGTCCCAGGGCCCGCGGATACCGTGATCCCGAGGCTGTGAGAGTCCGGTCGCGATGCCGGCCGGCGCCCTGACCGAGCCGGTCAGCCGCCCGCCGCGTCCCGCCCCAGGCGCGACCCGCGACGGCCCCAACCGCCTCTTGGCGAGCGCCGCAACGCGCCGGGAACTATAGCACAGCGAGTCGGAAGTGACCAGCGATGGCAGCCCCGCCGCGATCGCCGGTCAGGGTCCCGCTGGTCGTCGGTTTGGGCCGCAGGCCGGCTTGACACGCCGGCAACGATCTGCTTACATCTTCGCCTTGAGGGGGGCGCAAGGGAGGTCAAGCACGATGAAGCGACGACGCGGTTTCACCCTGATCGAGCTGCTCGTGGTGATTGCCATCATCGCGATCCTGGCGGCGATCCTCTTCCCGGTCTTTGCCAAGGCCAGGGAAAAGGCTCGCCAGAGCAGTTGCAACTCGAACGTCAAGCAGATCGGCGTGGCGATTCTGGCCTACTGCCAGGACTATGACGAGCGCTACCCACGGTACAGCTTCGGCACCTGGTACTGGCCGGTGGTGATCTCGCCGTACATGAAGAGCGTCCAGCTCTTCCACTGCCCGAGCCGCAAGGACACGGCGCAGACCTGGCCCGGGCCGACCGACCCGACCAGCACCTACTGCGCCTACGGGTACAACGGCTCGGGCGTGGGGTACAGCGGGATCGCCATGGCCGAGGCCACCGACACTGCCGGGACCATCGTCTTCTCCGAGAGCTACAACGTCCACAAGTACACCTACTTGTACGACAACACCATGGTCGGCGCCGCCTTCACCCAGCGGAGCAGCACCAACGCCGCGGGCGCCAAGGCGCCGCACAACGACGGCGAGAATGCCGGCTTCGGCGACGGCCACGCCAAGTGGATGTCGACCAACGAACTGGGTCAGGAGTCCACCAAGTACTGGGACCCCAGCCCGTAACCTGAGCAGATCGTTGACCATACGGGGCCTGCCGCGCAGCGGCAGGCCCCGTGTCGTGCCGGAGTGGCGGAAAGGGACGTGAGGGACGCAAGGGACGCAAGGGACGCCGGGCATGACTGCCTCCCCGCCCGCGGGGAGGGTCGGCGAGGGGGCCTGCGCGTGAGAGTCCGCCGGCCGCTCAGTCCGGCAGCGTTTCGGTCTTGCCGCTGGCCGAGGACCGCTCCGCCGCCTCCATGATCGCGATCACCTGACGCGCCTGCTCGGGCTTGACGATCAGCGCCTCGGAGCCGGTCAGGTGGGCGATCACGTTGGCGTAGTAGGCATCCCACTGACTCTCCTTGAACGGCACCTCGAGCTGCGCGCGGTAGCCGCTCAGGTCGGTGGTCACCTTGAACTTGCCGTCGGCCGAGACCACCGCGCCGTCGGTCCCCAGCAGCCGCCAGCGCTCCTTGCCGGCCATTGCCAACTGGCTCCACTGGACGTGCGCCACGCAGCCGTCGGCAAACCGGATCGCGGCCTCGACGTTGTCCTCGTTGGTGGTCTCGTGCCACTTCAGCTTGTGGAAGAACCCGGTCACGCCGGTCACCGGCTGCTCGACGATGCGCATCAGCCAGTCCAGGTAGTGCGCGCCCCAGTCGAAGAACAGGCCGCCGGAGATGTGCTTGTACGACCGCCACCACTCGCGAGGCTTCGCGTGGTTGCCGCCGAACATCTCGATGTGGAAGACCTGCCCGATCAGCTTCTTCTCGCGGACGATCTCCCGCAGCGCCATGAAGTCGCCGTCCCAGCGCCGGTTGTGGAACACCGACAGCATGGTGCCGCCGTCCGTCGCCGCGCCGATCATCGCCTTGGCCTCGGCGTCGTTCAGGCACATCGGCTTCTCAACCACGACGTGCTTCCCGGCCTCGGCACACTGCACCGCGACGGGCGCGTGCAGGTGGTGCGGGAGAATGACCACGCAGAGATCCACGTCGTCGCGGCCAAGCACGTCCTCGACCTTGGTGTGGAAGCTGGCCTGCGGGAAGTCGGCCTTGGCCACTGCCTCGCGGGCCGGGTCGAGGTCGCACACGGCGGTGACGGTGGCCTTGCCGGTCAGCTCCATCGACTGGCCGTGGCGTCTGCCCATGTTGAAGGCGCCGCCGTAGCCGATGATCCCGGCGCGGACGTGTTCGAGACGGGGATAGGCGCGCTTGGCGCGGGTCTTGGGTGGCATCCGGAACTCTCTTCCCGCCCTCAAGGGGCGAGCCGCATTGTAGCGCAGCCCGCCGCCGCTGAGAACGGACTCAGCGCGGGGTGAGGATGGCTGCCTTGAGGGACCGGTCGGGCAAGGACCAGCGCAGGGCGCCGTCGCGCCAAGTGAGTGGCTGGTCGGTCAGCGCTTCCTTGGCGGCGCCGCCGGTGATCTCGGCCAGTCGGTCCCGGAAGGTCAGCGCTACTTCGGCCGGGGCCTGCGCGGCCTGCGCCATCAGCAGCACCGCGCCATCGGTGCGCCGGTACGCGCTGACCGTCGCCGCGCCGTCGGCGACGGCGATCTCGCCGGCGTTGGCCCAGTACGGCAGGAACTCGGCCTCGCCGGCGCCGAAGGCTTGGAGCACGCTCTGCAGGTCGCGCAGCAACGCCTGCGAGTCGCGGGCCAGCCAGGACGGCACGCAGATCACGTCGTGGAGGAAGGGGTAGGCCAGGAACTCCGGCCCCGGCAGCTTCTCCTGCTTGTCCGGCTGGAACTTGACCAAGGTCGGGAGCAGGAAGGTCGGCACGCCGTACGGCTGCGGCGACAGCTCGGCCCGGAACTTGGCCGGGGTCAGCGTGCGCAGGTCCTTCTTGTTGTACTGCTCGCCGTTGAGCACCGCGTCGCTGTAGGCGAAGGTGGTGATGATCTGATTCTCGGAGTTGTGGTTGTAGACGAACCCGGCCGCGCCGCGCTTCTGTTTGACCAGCGCGTAGATCCGCTTCTGCAGCGCGCGGGTGGCGAGGATGGGGTACCGGCCCGGCGCGCAGCCGTGCTCGTCGCTGCGGCAGAAGTTCGGGTTCGAGCAGTCCAGATAGACCCCATCGGTCCCGGCCTGGTCCATGGTCCGGTCGATGGCCCAGACCAGGAAGTCCGCCCAGGTGCTGGCGTTGCAGACGGTGGCGTAGTTGGACTCGGCGGTGAACGGGCTCTCGGCGTACGGATTGCGCCGCCAGTCGCGCTCGCCGACCTGGAAGTCGGGCGTTCCGGCCTGGGTGTAGTCGAGCGCGAAGTAGGTCAGGAGCGTGGTCCAGTCGTGCCGCCGGAGCAGGGCCACCTTGCCCTTGAGCGCTTCCGGGTCCGTCGGCAGGTAGCTGAACGAGCCGATGTGGTTGCTCCACACCACGCCGATGTTGCGGCACCCCGGCCGCGCCCAGGGCTGCTTCACGAAGGCGTCGAGATTGAGCGAGCTGATGAACTGCTGCCGCCAGTCGCGCCAGCCCTCCGGCATCGGTTTGACCGGCGTGGCGATCAGCCCGAAGCTCAGCTCCAGCGGTTGCTCGATGGTCGTCGGGCGGTCGATCACTCGGACGGTCAGATCGACCCCGTCGTCGCTCCGGCGGAGGTCGATCACGCGCTTCGGGTCGGCGTTGCTCCACGCCGCGTTGGTCTCGCACACCCAGGCCAGCCCGCCCTGTTCGGTGCCGACCCAGTAATAGGGCACGAACGCCAGCTCGCGTGACCAGCCGACGTCGCCGACGGCGCCGGCATCCGAGAGATCCGACCAACTCGCCTCAGCCGAGTGGTAGAGCGTCGCCGCGTCGGCGCGGAACGGCAGGTTCAGCTCCAGCCGCGCGATCTCCGTGGGTGTCTTGGGCGTCAGCCGGATGGTGGCCCACAGGAAGCCGTCGAACTCCAGCGACGTGGCCACCGCCACGTCCAGCGGGCCGAGGCCGCCGCGGCCCTGCCGGGCGACCCGCGCTGGGCCGCCGGCGAACGGCCCGGCGGGCCGACCAGTCAGCGTCGCCGCCCGGCCGCCGACGGTGCCGCTCACCGCGATGGGCGCGCGGAGCAACTCCCGGCCCAGGCTGGTCACGGCCGTTGGCAGGGGGGAGTCGGCGAACCGGTACGCCCGGCCCCAGCTCCGCACCGCGTCGCCGTCGACCGCGAGCGGCGTCCAGGGCGGCAGGACCTGGTCGGTCCGGCCCAGGTCGTTGCCCAGCCAGACCGGCCTGGTGGGCACGGTGTAGCGCAACTCGCCGCGCCGCAGCACGCTGCCGTCGGCCAGCGCCAGGACCGCCGACAGCGCCAGGTCGCCGGGTCCGACCCGGTCGTGGGGGAAGCTGAACCGGGCCAGGCCGGCGGGCGGGAGGTCGAGCGTCGCCGGCCACCGCTGGTCCCCTCGCGAGGCGGTCAGGGCCACTCGCGCCGGCCGGCCCGCCAGATCCTTGCGCGCGCCTCGGCAGTCGGCATCGACCAGCAACTGGCCGCGGGTGAAATTGACGTAGGCCTGGAGCTGCACCTCGCGGCTGGAGACGAACGGGAGCTCGGCCGGGTCGGTCTCGGTCCGGCCGGCGTAGCACTCGTAGAGGGCCGCCACCTCGGTCGCCATGAGGGGCCGGTGGCAGACCAGGACGTCGTCGAACCAGGTGGCGCCGGAACCGATGGGCCCGCCCAGCTCGAACACCTCAGGCGCGGTATCGGGGACGAACACCTGCCCGGCGGCGGTGGCCGCGCGCTGGCCGTTGAGGTACAGGACCATCTCCGTGTTGGCCAGCGTGTTGCTCCAAGTGGCGGTGATCTGCAGCCACTCGCCGCGCTTCCAGCCGACCGACTCCTTGCGCGCGAAGGTCCGGTTCTGCGCCGGCTCCACCGGCGCCCCGTCGGACGTGTAGAACATCAAGTGGTCCTTCTTGAGGTACTTGTAGAGCTGGATCGCGTTGAGCAGCTTGCCACCGTGGCTGCCGGTCAGAGCGCGGAAGAGGAAGTGGAAGAACTCGTCGTCCGACGACCACTCGGGCTTGACCCACATGGCCACGGTGCCCTCGTCCGTGCGGCAGTTGTCGGCGAAGACGTAGCGCAACACGCCGGCGTCGTCGACCCGGACCGCCTGCCCGCGCTTGCCCGGCCCGTAGGTCACCGGCCCCGTGACGGTGGCATCCTTGGCGCCCGCCGCCTCGGCCGCGTCGGGTGCGCCCTCGAACGGCGCGAAGAACAGGACATCGCCCGACTCCAGGCCGGCGGCGGGTGCCAGCAGGCAGGCGGTCAGGGCCAGCGTCACGGCGTGACGGGTCATCGCGCGTCTCCAGCCGGCGCCGGGTTCAGCGCCAGCGCTGGTCGGCGGCGGCCACGAGGGCGACGATCTCCTGGAGCCAGACGTTGAACTCGGCGGCGTGATCGATGTAGATCAGGATCTGGTCCGGCTCGGTCTCGTCGCGCCAGCCACCGTCCTGGTATTGTGTGGCGACCAGGTAGTCGCCGAAGGCGCAAGCGGCGTCGCGCCCGCGGCCATCGCCGGTGAGGAAGTAGTAGAGCGCCGCGCCCAGACTGCTCTTCCCGCTCCCGGCCCAGATCTGCTCGGGCGTGTGGCAGCGCAGCACCCACTCGAAGTAGGGCGCCGCCGGCTCCAGCCATCGGCCGTCGCCCGTGGCCAGGTTGAGGCGGCACAGCAACTGGAGCGGGAGGCCCACCTCCCAGTAACACTGCTTGGTCTTGGCGGTGTCGATGCAGTCGCCCTTCGGCTCCGTCTCGGCCGTGGCCAGCTTGCCCGAGCGGTCGGTCTGGAAGTAGAACCGGTCCGGTTCGGGCTGCTGCTCCAAGACCCGGATGGCCCACTCGGCGGCGGCTTCGGCCACCTCCGGACGACCGGCGTAGATGGCGCACACTCCGGTCCAGCAGGTGGCCAGCGAGCGCAGCAGCCGATCCGGCTGGAAATGCGGCAGCCCGCCGCACGGCTCCTGGCACGATTGAAGGAAGTCCATCACCGGGTACGACAGGTCGAACCGTCCCATCCGGTGCGCGCCATGGAAGAACCAGGCGTGCTTGTAGACGTCGCCGTGATACGTCTTGAGCTGTCCGCGGTGGTCGAGTTGGGTGTCCTTGACCCAGGTCAACAACCGCTGCGCCGGCTCGACGTACCCAGACAGGCTCCACGAGTAGACCTGCTTGTGGAAGGCGTCGTCGGCGTACCCCTCCCAGGCGTACCCGCCGTCGGGGAGCTGATAGCCGAGTTGGAACAGGACCCCCTTATGCCCCGCTTGTCGGAACCGCTCGAGCTGCTGATCCATCGCCTCGTCTCCTGCCGAGCGCGGCTCGCGCCGCTCCCGACTTCGGCGCCGGCGATGGCCGACCTTCCGGGCTACTCGTCGCCCAGCACCTGCCGGCGAACCGCTTTCCCGTCCACCTCGTGCGGCGGGATGCCGCCGGCGGTGGCCAGGGCGGCGGCGTGGCCGGCGGCTTCACCGGTGAACATGCAGGTCGGCATGATCCGCAGGGAGGCCAGCGCCTCGCGCTCGGCGGAGATGCACCGGCCGGCGACCAGCAGGCCCTCGACCGTCTCGGGCACCAGGCAGCGGTAGGGGATCTCGTACCAGTCGCCCGGCGGCGGGCTGAGATCCAGCTTGTCGGCCAAGGTGTAGGGCACGGTCCGGCCCGGCGGCGAGTCGTGGAAGTCGATGAAAAACGCCGCCCGCGCCACGCCGTCGGGGAACTTCCGGCCTGCCAGCAGGTCCTGTCCGGTGAGCGTGTAACGGCCAGCCACCCGCCGCGATTCCCGGGTGCCGAGCAGATTCCAGAACCGGCCCACGGCGCAGTTCTCGTAGCCGGGGAGGCGCCGCCGGCAGACCTCGACCACTTGCAGCGCGATGGTCTGGCACTCGCTCAAGCAGTCGCTGACCGCCACCGGGTCGCTGGCGTCGAGCCCGTCGATGGCCCAGGACTGGAGGTGGCCGTACGGGAAGGCGTCCGGGCTCGGCTGAAACAGCCCGGCGGGCCTGGTCAACTCGCCGGCGGCCAGCGCCTGGCGGAAGATGTCGGCCAGCTCCTCTCCCTGCGGACCGGCCGCGGCGCGGTCCTGATCGACGCCCTCGATCCGCCACATGAACTGGGCGTGCATCAGCCGGCCGTCGGCCGGGTCGCCCTTCAGGCAACGCGCCCCGGCGCCGTGGGCGAGGTCGGCGTCGGCGGTGGCGTCGATCACCACCGGGGCCAGCGCCGCCGAGAGCCCGCCCTTATTGGCCAGCACCACGCCGGCCACGCGGCCGTCGACGAGGTGCGGCGCCGCGGCCACGGAGCCGAGCAGGACCCGCGCGCCGGCCTCGCGGAGCATGGCCATGGCCACCGCCTTGACGGTCTCGCCACCCATCCGCACCCGGCCTTCTGGCCAGACATGGGCCTGCGGGTCGTACCGCCGGGTCGCCTGACCCAGCGCGGTCACCCGCTCCTCCAACTCCCGGAAGACGGCACCCGAGGGACTGTCGCACCAGGTCTGCACCGCGGTGGCGGTGGCCATGCCGCCGACGCTGTAGAGCTGCTCGACCAGTAGTGTCCGAGCGCCCGCCCGCGCCGCGGCAACGGTGGCGCCCAGGCCCGCGGGCCCGCCGCCGCAGACCACCACGTCCACGTCGTCCAGCACCGGCACGTCGCGCGCCGGCAGATCGATCCTGCGAGTATTGTCCATGCGTGGGACTCCCGGCGCTCCCCGGCGTCTCAGGTCACCTGCCCTTTGGTGACCCGGAGGAAGATCTCCTCCAGATCGCTGGCGCTCTCGACCGCCTGGACCACCCGCACGCCGCCGTCCAGGAGCAGCTTGAGCAGATCGGCGACATCGTCGAGTTGGCCGTTGAAGGCGATGTGGAAGCGGTCGGACTCCGGCTCGAACAAGACCTCTTGAACCATGGGATTGTCGCGCAGGACCTCCTCGACCCGGTCGAGGCCGGTGGTGGCGCGGATCTCGACGGTGCGGACGATGCCGGTGGCCTCGATGATCTCGTCGACGCTTCCGGCGGCGATCAGCCGCCCGGCCTCGATGATCCCGATGCTGGTGCAGAAGTCGGCCAGCTCGGACAGGATATGCGACGAGACGAAGATGGTCTTGCCCATCCGCCGCAGCTCCTTGAGCAGCTCGCGGATCTCGATTCGGGCGCGCGGGTCGAGTCCCGAGGCGGGCTCGTCCAGGAGCAGAAGCAACGGCTCGTGGACCAGGGTCTTGGCCAGGCAGAGGCGCTGCTTCATCCCGCGCGAAAGCTCCTCGACGAAGCTGTCGCGCTTGGTGGTCAGGTCGGTCAGCTCCAGCACGTCATCGATGATGGCCGGCCGGTCGCCCCTGGGGATCTTGTACGCGGCGGCGAAGAAGTCGAGGTACTCCCAGACCTTGACGTCCTCGTAGACGCCGAAGAAGTCGGGCATGTAGCCGATGATCGCCCGGACCTCCTCGGGGTGCTCGACGACGTTGATGCCGTTGACCCGGGCCTCGCCGGCGGTGGGGCGCAGGAGGGTGGCGATCATCTTGATGGTGGTGGTCTTCCCGGCGCCGTTCGGGCCGATGAAGCCGAAGATCTCGCCGGGCGCCAGGTGCAGGTTGAGTTGATCCACCGCCCGCACGTCCCGGAACTCCTTGGTCAGGTTGACCAGATCAAGCATCGTGACGTCCTTTCCCAGCGCGCTCGCCGGCCGGGGCCAGGCGCACCCGGAGGAGGGTCAGGTGGTAGCCCTTGGCGGCGTGGTGGTCGATGGTCCAGGTGGTGGTGTCACGTTCCACCCAGGCCCACAGCGCCGGGTGGTCCGCCTGGCCGCCGACAGGCAGATCCGCGCCGTCGCCGTAGGCCATGCCGTAGTAGGAGTACGACCGGTCGAGCAGGCCGTCCAGCATCGCCTTGCGCGAGATCGCGTCGATGCGGAGCCCCTTGCCCTCGGTCAGGGCCTTGACCAGCGGCTCGACCTCGAACTCGGCCTCCTTGGCCGCCGGCTTGACGGTGAACTCCCGCGCGCCGCCGGCGGGGATGTCGCCGAGTCGGGTGACACGGCCGTTGAGCACCAGCGCGGCGCCGGTCAGCGGGCGATCCAGCCCGTTGAACACCCGCCCGGCGGTCGCCGTCCCGCTGGGCCGCGAGCGTACCGTCACCGGTCCGGGCAGCTCCTGCCGCCACCAGAAGCCGAGCACCCGCAAGGCCCACATGTTGATGTCCACGCCGGGCAGGCGCGGCCCGTCGGGAGTCTGGAGGAGCACCAGCCGGCCGCTCAGCTCGGCCGGATCCTCGGCCGGGCCGTACCTCGACCCGACCCGATCCGATAGCTCGGCGATCCGGCCGACGCCCGCCGGCGGGCGCAGGTCGTAGCTGGTCTTGGCCGGCGAGAAAACCGCCGCGGACGAGAGCGTTCGGGTCTGACGCAGGCCGCTGCTCGCATCGGCAAACGAGACCGTGGCGACCACCGTCTGGCGGCCCTTGAGCGACAGGCCGAGCAAGTAGGCGCCGACGCTGAAGACGAGGACGATCACCGGAGTGGTGACCCAGGCCAGCTCGCGCCGGTTCAGCTTCTTCAGGACCGGGAACTGGACCGGGATGAGGACGATCAGGTACAGCGCCAGAAACCCCGCCACCAGGGCCATGGCCGGAGTCTGCACCCAGGGCAGGTTCATCGCCGGCCGCTTGAGCGCGGACCAGACCGTCTCCGGCTGGAGGACTCCCACCGGCCGCCGCTGCGTCAGCGCGCGCCACAGGCGGTCCTGCCGGGTCCAGTCGGTCAGCGGCGGCTGGTCGTAGGCGGCGGCGAGGAAGCTGACCCGGCCGGCGCCGTGCGGCGCGGAGGCGACGAACGGCAGCCCGCCGGCCGTGACCAGGGCGGTGGCGCCCGGCTTCAGCGCGCCACGGCTGACGGCGTAGCGCTCGCTGCCGCCGGTCGGGCCGCCGAACCGCCCGGCCACCGGGGCCAGCTCGCGGCCGGAGAGCAGCGCCAGCCCGGACACCTCGACCGGCGCCAGCTTGCGGACCACCGGGTCCTGCCACAGCCCGGCCGAGGCGGTCCCGCCGACCAGAACCAGATGCCCGCCATACGCCACCCACTGCTCGATCGCCCGCCGGACCTCGGGCGCGGCGGCGGTCAGTTCGTCGCCCGAGACGATCAGCGCCTGGACGGCATCGTACCCGGCGGCGAACGGCGGCAACTCGTCGGCCCGGACGTTGGCCACGTAGGTGGCCGGGTGGACCAGTGGCCGGTCGCCGTAGGGATGCTTCGGATCACGCTCGCGGTACTCGCGGTCCCGCTCCAGATAGCGCAGGCCCGCCCGGTGGGCGTTGACCGTCACCAGCAACTCGTCGCCGGGTTCGAGCAGATCGACCTTGACGGCCTGCCGCAAGCCGCGCCCGCGGTCCGTGTCGAAGTGCAGCGGCAGTTCGGTGGTGCTGTCGGTGGGATAGACGGTCAGCCAGTAGGTCTTGACCCCGCCGGCCGGGACCTCGACCTCGACCCGGTACAGGTCGCGCGAGACCCCGTAGCGATCGGTCCGGAGGGGAATGGTCACGGTCCCGGCGGCCGGGCCATCGACGGCGGCCACCTCCAGCCGGACCGGCACGCCGCGCCGTAGCGCGGCGCGGCCGTCGAAGCCGACCTGCGCCTTGAATTCGGGCGGCGCTCCGGCAGCCGCGGCGGCCAGCAGACACACCGCATAGGCGGCGAGCGGACGGCGGCTGACCAACTCCGGCTCCTCCCGTGCGTGGCCGTCGGCCCGGTTCGGACGCGTTGCTAGTTGGTTACCCCGCACGGGCCTCCTTCAACACTACTTGATCGCGACGATCGAGCCACTTCAGCCGTTCGTCGAACACCGCCGGGTCGGTCTCCAACGCCCGCTCCAGGTCGCGCTGCGCGCGCTCGTCGTCGCCACGGGCCAGGCGGACTCTGGCGCGGCAGGCCAGCCAGTAGGGCTGCCCGAACTCGTGGGTGCCGGCGCCGTCGTCCTCGGCCTCGGCCCCCGCCACCGCGGCGAGCACCTCGGCGGCCTCGTCCCACTGCCCGAGCTCGGCCAGCGCGGCGGCCAGGAAAACGCCCGGAAGATAGGCCTCCTGGTCGTCCGCCATGGCCGACCAAGCGGCTCGCAGCTCGGGCAGCGCCGCCGCCGGATAACCCTCCTCGTAGAGCTGCGCCCCGAGGTGGAAGGTCAGCTCCTCGCTGTCATACCCGCCGGCGCGGGCGGCCAGGAAGGCCGCCAGCGGCTCGGTCGGCCAGCGGACTTCGAGCGGCTCGAGCACCGCCCTCAGCAGGCCGGCCAGCGGGCCGGAGCGCGCCCGCGCCCAGGCCAACCACGACCGCCGCCAGGCGCAGTTGGTGTTGCCCATCGCGGCGGCCACTCCGGCCTTGACCAGTCGCCGCGCCGCGCGCTCGCCGGCCGGACCCGGCACCGGCGGGTCCGGCTCCACGGCGGGCGTCAAGCGGCCGCGCTCCAGCTCCAGCCAGGCCCACGAGAGCAGCTCGAAGTTGTCCCCGGGCCCGGCCGCCAAGATGGCGGTGGCCTCGTCGGGGCGGCCCCGGCGGAACAGGGCGTAGGCCAGCGCGGTAGCGGCGACGCGGTTGTCCGGCTCATCGGCCACCGCCGCCTGGAGCAGCGCCAGACTCTGGTCCAGCCGGCCCAGGCGGGCCAGCAGCCAGCCGCGGAACAGTCTGGCCGGACCCGACTCGGGCCCGTCCAGGCGACGCACCGCCTCGCGCAGGTCGCCGGCGCGAGCCGCCACCAGGGCGCCCTGAACCGCTACCCCCGGCAGCCCGGGCGCCAGCGCCGCGGCCTCGCGCCAGGCCTGCTCGGCGGCCGCCGCCTGCCCGTCCCGCGAGAGACGTTGCGCCCGGATCAGCCGTCGCCCCGCTCGCGCCGCTGCCCTCACGGTGTCCGCCCTCGCTTCCGGAAGTACAAGTCCATCAGGTCGTGCGCGATGGGGGCGCTGTTGCTGCCCCCGTGTCCCGCGTTCTCGACCATCACCGCCACCGCGATTTCCGGCCGCTCGTACGGCGCGAAGCAGACGAACCAGGCGTGCGGCAACTTGCGCGGCGGGTCCTCGGCCGAGCCGGTCTTGCCGGCCACCGCCACGTTCGGCAGGGCCGCGGCCCCGGCCGTGCCGGCCACCACCGCCTGCCTCATGCCGAACCGAATGCGCGCCAAGAGCGCCGATTCGATGGGCAGCCGGCCGCGCAGCGACGGCTGCCAGGGCCGCACCACCCGGCCCCGCCGGTCGACGATCTCGCGCACCATGCGCGGGCGGTAGACCTGGCCGCCGTTGGCCACCGCCGCCGTGATCACCGCCATCTGCAGCGTCGTGCAGGCCACGTCGCCCTGCCCGATAGCGATGTTGGCGGTGTCGCCGGGGTACCACTCCCGGTCGTGGTGCGCCTTGTGCCAGGCCTCGGTGGGCAGCCGGCCGCCCTGCTCGCTGGGCAGGTCGATGCCGGTCGGGCTGCCGACCCCGAAGGCCGCGGCCATCGCGCGCAGCGGCTCGGGCCCCATGCGCAGCCCGGCGCGGTAGAAGAAGGTGTCGCACGACACGGCGATGCCTCTGATCAGGTCGATCCCCCCACCGTGGGTGGACCAGCAGCGCTTGAACATTGACCCGACCCGCAGCCCGCCGGGGCAGCTCACCGACGTGCCGCGGTCGATGGCTCCGGACTTCAGCCCGGCGGCCGAGGTGACCAGCTTGAAGGTCGACCCCGGCGGGTAGCTGTTGCGGATGGCCCGGTTCTGCAGCGGGCGGGCGGGATCGCCCAGGATAGCCTGCCAGTCGCTCGACCTGATCCGCGGGATGAACAAGTTGGGATCGTAGCTCGGGCTGCCGTAGAGCGTGAGCACCGCCCCGTCGCGGCAATCGATGGCCACCGCCGAGCCCCGCCGGCCGCCGAACCGGTTGGCCGCCAACGCCTGCATCGCGGCATCCAGGTGCAGCCGCAAGGTGTGCCCGGCCTCGCCGGCCGAGGTGGACATCAGCTTGACCGGCCGGTTGCGGGCGTTGACCTGCCAGGTGCGCATCCCCGGCTCGCCGCACAGCTCCGCCTCGTACATCGCCTCCAGGCCGGTCTTGCCGACGATGGAATCGGCCTGGCTGCGCAGCCGCTGGAGGACCGTCAACCGTTGGTTGAGCCGCTCCAGCTCGGGCATCTGCTCATCGGTGTACTCGCGCCGGGCGACGGCGATGCGCCCGCGGAGCGAGGCCAGCTCCTCGTCCTGCGCGCGGCGGCGCTGCTCCAGCTCGCGCGGAGAGATAACCCCGACGTAGCCGACCACGTGACCGGTGGTCGGGCCGAGCGGGTACGAGCGCAGCGGCACGCTTTCGATCATCACGCTGGGCAGCCGCCACAGGCGCTCCTCGACCCGCGTCAGGGCGGCCGGGTCGGCGTCCTCGACCATTACCACCGGAGTGAACTTCGGTCGGGTGGGATCGGCCAGTTCGGCGCGGACCGAGGCCAGCTCGTCCGGCGGCAAGCCCAGCAGGTCAGCCAGTTCGCGGAGCTGCTCGGCGGTGGTCGGCACGGGCAGTTCCAGCCGGGCCGCGGCGGCCTCGTCGGCCGACGACCCGTGTGGTCGACGGCGGGCCAGCGACAACTCGCGCGACGAGTCGCCCAGGTCGAGGATGGCCACCCGCGTGGCCATCCGGCTGCCGGCCAGGAGTGTGCCCCGGCAGTCGAAGATGCCGCCGCGCGGGGCCGGGGCGGGCTCGATCCGGACGCGGTTCTGGCTGGCCAGCCGCTCGTAGTCGGCGTAGCGCACCACTTGGAGCACATACAGCCGCGCCGCCAAACCGCCGAAGAGCAAGGCGACCACCACCGCCAAGCCGATCAGCCTGCCGAGCGAGGGCTGCGGATCCGGCTCGTCGACCGTCAACGGGACCCCGGTCACCTGCATCTCAAGGCGCCTCGGTCGCTTGGCCATGGGGCGGGATGGGCCATCAATGGAGGTTGCACTCCCGGGTCGGTGCCTCGGCCGGGTCCAGGTCCCGGACGGAACGGTTCGGACAGGTCGGCTTGGCCAGCAAGCCGGAATCGGCGCAGATCACGTACTGCCGGATCAACGGCACCGACGGCCGCGGCTGCGGGCTTCGTTTCGGCGGCGCGGCATCCGGCTCCGGCTCGCTCGGCTGGTACGGAACCGGCTCCGGACGGTCCACGGTGACGTCCGCGGCCGGCTCGGGCTCGGGGCGCTCCGGCGCCTCCGGCGTAAGGACGCGCTCGGGGAGCGTCGGAGGGAGGTGCAGCGGGCAGCGCGACTTGGGCTCCGTGCCCGCGGCGAACCGGCGTTTCTCCGGCTCGGGGCAGTCCGGCCGGGCGAGCAGGCCGCTGTCCGGACAGATCAGCAGCTCGCGCGGCTCGCGCCCGCCGGTGATCTCGATCTGGAGACCCAGCGCGGCGGCGCCGCGCGGGTCGGTCGAGCCCATCCAGTTGGGGGTGGGGAACTGCCCGCCGCCGCCGCGCTGCTTCACCGCGGCCTGTACGATCCGCCGCCAAGCCGGCCCGCAATCGGTGCCCCCGAAGACGTTGCGCATGTGGCCGTTGTCGTCGTCGCCGAGCCACACCCCGGCGGCGAACTCCGGGGTGAACCCGACGAACCAGGCGTCGCGTCCGTTCTGCGTGGTGCCGGTCTTGCCAGCGCAGGGGATGGGCATGGCCGCCGGCTTGCCGGTCCCGGTGGCCATCACCTCGCGCAGCATGGTGGTCACCACGTAGGCTGTCTGCGGGGTGAGCACCGGCGTGCTGTCGGGCAGCGACCGGTAGAGCAGCTTGCCGGTCGCGTCGGTCACGGTGCGGATGGTCGTCGGCTCGACCCGCCGACCGTCATTCGGCAGCGTGGCATAGGCGGAGACCAACTCCAGCAGCGTCACCTCGCTGGTGCCCAGGGCGAGCGACGGGAACGGGCGGAGCGCGGAGCGGATGCCCATCCGCCGGGCATACGAGATGACCGACTGCACCCCGACCTTCTGCAACAGCTTGATGGCCGGGATGTTGATGCTCTGGGCCAGCGCCTGCCGGAGCGTCACCTGCCCGTGCCAGCGGTGGTCGTAGTTGGTCGGCCGCCACTTGCGGTCCGGCCCGTCGTCCAGGACCAGCGGCTCGTCGACGATGGTGTCGGTGGGCCGATAGCCGCGGTCGATGGCGGCGGTGTAGACGAATACCTTGAAGGCCGAGCCGGGCTGCCGCTTGGCCTGCGTGGCGCGGTTGAACTGCGACTTGGCCCAGCGCCGGCCGCCGACGATGGCCAGGACCGCGCCGGTCCGGACGTCGAGCAGCACCGCCGCGCCCTCGGTGGCGCCGCGCCCGGCGGCCCGCTGGACCGCCGCCCGGACCGCGTCCTCGGCCGCCGTCTGCAGCTTGAGATCCAACTGCGTGACCACCGTCAGCCCGCCGGCGTAGACCCGGTCCTCGCCCAGCAGATCGATCAGTTCGCGCACCGCCCAGGTGGTGTAGTAGGGCGCGGCCCGCGGCGTCCAGTCGGCGGGCTGGTACGGCCTCACCCGCAGCGGCTCGCGCCGCGCCGCGTCGCGCTGGCGGTCGGTCAGGCTGCCCTGCTCGACCATCGCCTGGAGGATGAGATTCCGGCGCCGGACCGCGCCGGCCGGATCGTCGTACAGGTTGTTGGCCGAGGGGCGCTGGGGGATCTGCGCCAGCGCCGCGCACTCGGCCAGGGTCAGCTCCCGCGGCAGCTTGCCGAAGTAGCTCATGGCCGCGGTGCGCACGCCGTACAGCGCCCGGCCGTAGTTGATCTCGTTCAGGTAGAGCTCAAGGATCTCGTCCTTGCTGTACCGCCGCTCGATCTGCACCGCCAGCACCGCTTCACCGATCTTGCGCCGGACCTGTCGGCGGCGGGTCAGGTACAGGTCCCGCGCCAGTTGCTGGGTGATGGTGCTGGCGCCCTGGGCCACTCGGCCGCGGACGACGTTGATCAGGGCCGCCCGGCCGATGTCCCGGGGACTGACCCCCACGTGCTCGCGGAACCGGCGGTCCTCGGCGGCGATGGTGGCATTGACCAGGTGCTCGGGGATCTCGGGCAGCGGGACGAACTCGCGGTTCTCGCGGTACAGCTCCAGCAGCAGCGTCCCGTCGGCAGCCAGGATCCGGGTCTTGGACGAGGGCCGGTAGGTCCCCGGCTCCGCCACCTCGGGCAGCTCCTGCTCGATGGCGGCCACCTCGCGGCGGGCGCAGTCGAAGGCGTACAGCCCGCTGCCCACGCCCACGCCGAGGGAGGTGCCCAACCCGATCAGCAACGTTCGCGCCGCCCTCATGGCCGCACCGCCGCGAGCGGCGCCACGCCCAGGACGGCCGGACAGCCGTCGTACAGCAGCGCGTACGCGGCGCGCTCGGCGATCCCCTCGGCCTGGACGATTACCGGCACGCCGAGCCGCTCCGCCTCGGCCAGCAACGCTTCCTCCAACGGCGCCGGCGCGGCCAGCGCCGCGCCCGCCCGCCCGGCTTCGGCCAGCGCTTCACGCCACCTGCCGGCCTCGCTCCCGACCACGCTGAGGACCGCGCCGTTGAGCCGCCACCTGCCCGACTCGCTGGCGACCTCCTTGAACCCGACCATCACGGTCGTCGCATCGGACACGGCCGCGCCGTCGTCGACGCTGGCGGCGATGGCGTACTCCGCCGGGTGACCGCAAGACCAGCGCGCCGGCCGGTCGATGGTGAACGCCAGCCGCGCCAGCGACGCGCCGGGCGGGAACAGGTAGCCGCCGGCGGCCACGTCGGCCAGGCCGCCGTCAGGCGCCGTCACCCGGCCGCGCAGCGAGCCGCTCAGGTCGCCGCCGGTGTGGTTGACGACGGTTGCCTCGGCCCACAGCCGGACAGGGCTCGACCACTCGACCCGCTGGCGCAGATGCCGGAGCTCCAGCGGGCCGGTCTCGACCAGCCGCACCAGGGCGGGATCCAACACGCCGCTCAACTCCAGATCGGGTGGCTCGACAGGCGGGACACCGGGCGCGTCGAGCACCGCCGCAAGGGGCATGCCGGGCAGTCGGTGGCAGGCCAGCTCGACGCCGTTGATAGCGATCCGGCCACCACCCGGCCCGGTCGGGGCGACCAGCAGCCGGCAGCGCGACCGGTGCGCCGCGGGCAGGGGCACCCGCTCGGCGCGCCAGGTGTCGGGCGCCGCCAGCGGCAGCCAGGGCGCCGTCAGCGGCCCGGCCGCGCGCCCGGCGCCCGCCACCAGCTCGACCCCCGGCGGCAGCCCCACCGCCTCCGCGCCGGCCTGCGCCGCGGCCCAGGCGGGGTAGAGCCAGGCCGACAGCGGTGGCCGCGGCGCCGTGGGCGGGACGCGGACCACCTGGTCGGCGGTCCAGCGAATCCGGGACACGCCCGCCGCCCCGGGCCGCTCGGCCGCGAGGATGGTCAGCTTGACGGTCACCGGGCGGTCGGGGTCGAGTTGGTCGTCGAGCCGGACCGTCTGCGGGCCGCCGCGCCAGGTGTGCTCGGCCACCGTCACCCACCGGCCGTCACGTCCCGCCTGCCACCGCACCAAGCTGCCGGCGGACTCGAACCGGACGGCGTAGCTCACGGACAGCGACGCGGCCTGGGCGGTGGACCTGAACTGGTAGCTGACCTCGGCCGGCCGGCCGGCCCGAGTGGCGGTCAGCTCCTGACGCCAGGGATCCACGGAGACCTTCGGCGCGGCTTCCAGCCACCATTCGTCGGCCCGCGCGCCGAGGTTTTCGGCGAACGTGGCCGCGGTCGCCCCCGGCGCCGCCGGAGCCAGCAGGGGCAGGACCGTTAGCAGCCGGAGGAAACGTGTCATGCTAGGGGATTGTAGCCCTCGCCAGGAGGGTTGGTCAACCGGGCAGGGAAGGCCCGCGGAGGGGTCCGAGCGCCGCCCGAGTGAGGAGATGAGCGAGGCTTGAGCTACCAGTCGCACGTGCCCGAAGACCGGGCCGAGATGCTGGCCGCCATCGGAGTCGGCCACCTCGACGAGTTGTTCGCAGACATCCCGGAAACGCTGCGCAATCCGGCGCTCGACCTGCCCGAGGGCTTGTCGGAGCCGGAGCTGTACCGCCGCGCGGCCGAGCTGGCGGCCGGGAACCGGGCCGCCTCGCTGACCTGCTTCCTGGGCGCCGGGGCCTACGACCACTACGTCCCCGCCGCCGTCGACGAGCTGGCCGGCCGGGCCGAGTTCTATACTGGCTACACCCCCTACCAGCCCGAGATGACTCAGGGCATCTTGCAGGCCATCTACGAGTACCAGACGATGGTCTGCGAGCTGACCGGGCTGGCGGTCAGCAACGCCTCGCTCTACGACGGCGCCACCGCCGTCTGGGAGGCGCTGCTGATGGCCGAGCGCCAGACCCATGCCGGGCGGTTCCTGCTCTCCGGCGGCGTACACCCGCGGGTCCGCGCCTCGGTCGGCTCCTACGCCGCGGCGGCCGAGTACCAGGTGGACACCATCGGCGGGCTGGACGGCCGGCTCGACCCGGCCGCCCTGGACGCCGCGCTGACCGCCGAGCCGGCCGGCGCGGTGGTCGTCCAGCTTCCCAGCGCGCTGGGCGTGATCAGTGACTACACCGAGGTGGCCGAAATCTGTCACCGGCACCGGACCCTGCTGGTGGTGATCGCCAACCCGCTGCTGCTGGCCATCGTCAAGACGCCCGGCGAGATGGGCGCGGACATCTGTGTCGGCGAGGGCCAGCCGCTGGGGATCCCGCTCCAGTTCGGCGGGCCGTACCTGGGCTTCATGGCCGTGACCGAGGGCCTGGTGCGCAAGATGCCGGGCCGCATCGTCGGCGCCACGGTCGACGCCGAGGGCAAGCGCGGCTTCGTGCTTACCCTCCAGGCGCGCGAGCAGCACATCCGGCGCGAGAAGGCCACCAGCAACGTCTGCACCAACCAGGCGCTGATGGCCCTGCGCGCCACCATCTACCTGACCCTCCTCGGCCGGCAAGGCTTGCGGCGGCTGGCCGAGGTCAATCTCCAGCACGCGGCCTACCTCCGAGACCGGCTCCTGGCGGTCGACGGCGTCACGCGCGTCGACGACGGCCCGCACTTCCACGAGTTCGCGGTCCGGGTGCCGGACGCGGCGGCCTGGCACGCGGCCGCGCTGTCGGCCGGGTTCCTGGCCGGCCTGCCGCTGGGCGAATGGGACGACTCCCTGTCCGACGCGCTGCTGCTGTGCGCCACGGAGAAACGCACCCGGCGGGAGATGGACGAGCTGGTGGCGGTCTTCGCGCGGCTGGCCGCGGGAGGTGGGCGATGAAGCTGAGTTTCGAGCAGTCCCGCCCGGGCCGGCGGTCCAACGCCGTGCCCCGCTGCGAGGTGCCCGAGCGGCCGCTGGACGAGCTGCTGCCGCCGGGTCTTCGCCGCGCCGAGCCGGCGCGGCTGCCCGAGCTGGCCGAGCCCGAGGTGGTCCGCCACTTCGTCGCCCTCTCCCGCCGCAACTTCGGGGTCGATGTGGGGTTCTACCCGCTGGGTAGCTGCACCATGAAGTACAACCCGAAAATCAACGAGCGCTGCGCATCGCTGCCCGGCTTCCTCAATCTCCATCCCCTGGCCCCGGACGCCCTGGCCCAGGGCACACTGGCGGCTTTATGGGAGGTCGAACGGGCGCTGGCCCAGCTCTGCGGCATGGCCGCCTTCTCGCTGGTCCCCGCCGCCGGAGCGCACGGCGAGCTGGCCGGGATGATGATCGTCCGGGCCTGGCACCGCCGGCAGGGCGCCGCCCGGACCAAGGTGATCGTCCCCGACGGCTCGCACGGGACCAATCCCTCGTCGGCCGCGCTGTGCGGGTTCGAGGTGGTCGAAGTGCGCTCCAACCGCCGCGGTGGGGTCGATGTCGACGACCTGCGGCGGGTGGTGGACGAGCACACCGCGGCCCTGATGCTGACCAACCCGAACACCCTGGGCCTGTTCGAGGACCGCATCCTCGACGTGGCCGCGGTGCTCCACGCCGCCGGCGCGCTGCTCTACTACGACGGCGCCAACCTGAACGGGATCCTCGGCCGCGCGCGGCCCGGCGACATGGGCTTCGACGTGGTCCACGTCAACGTCCACAAGACCTTCTCTACCCCGCACGGCGGCGGCGGGCCGGGCGCCGGACCGGTCGGTGTGGCCGAGCGGCTGGTGCCGTTCCTCCCGCTCCCGCGCGTCGAGCGCGAGGGCGAGAGCTACCGGCTGGTGACCAGCGGCGCCGAGAGCATCGGGCCGATGCTCGCCTTCCACGGCAATGTCGGCGTGCTGCTCCGCGCCTGGTGCTACCTCCGCGCCCACGGGCCCGACGACCTGCGCGCCGTGAGCGGCGACGCCGTGCTCAACGCCAACTACCTGAGAGCCTTGCTCAAGGACGTCTTCGACGTGCCCTACGACCGGAAGGTGATGCACGAGTTCGCGGTCTCCGGCAGAAAGCAGAAGGAACAGGGCTCGAGCACGCTCGACATCGCCAAGCGGCTGATCGACTTCGGCTTCCATCCGCCCACCATCTACTGGCCCTTGCTGGTCGAGGAGTGCATGTTGATCGAGCCGGTGGAGACGGAAGCCAAGGAAACACTGGACGCGTTCGCCGCGGCGATGGTACAAATAGCCCAGGAAGTGCGCGACGATCCCGAGTTCGTGCACGCGGCGCCGCATCACGCGGTGGTGCGGCGACTCGACGAGGTGCGCGCCGCCCGGCAGCTCGACCTTCGGTGGCGGCCGCCGGACTGACGGGGAACTGGGGAGGACCAGGGGATGGACAAGCTCGAGGTGCCGTTGCGGAGCGCCGGGGAACCCGGCCTCGACCTCTTGTTTGGGGGCGGGTTGCCCATCGGCGTGGTCACCCAGATCCGTGGCAACTCCGGCTGCGGGAAGAGTCTCGTCGGCCACCAGATCTGTCGCGGCGCCGCCGACTCGTCGGTCTACTTTCTCGCGCTGTCCGGCACGCCGGAACGGACCGCTTCGCTGTTCGTCGGGCCGCACCCGCGGTATGTCGATCTCGGCTCGGTGTTGCAGGACGGCGATCCGACCGGCGCCATCACCGCCATCGAGGCCGCCCTGGCCGAGCACCCGGCGTTCGCCGTGCTCGACGATCTCGACGGCCTGCTGAGCGGCCTCGATCCTGGCGCGGCGCGGCGCTGCTTCGACCGTCTGGCGCGCGGCGTCGCCGAGCACGAGGTCGCCGCCGTGGTCCTCGCCCATGCCAACGGGCCGCTCTACAAGAGCGGCGTCCTGCCGGCCCTCACCGCCCTCTGTCCCCACGTCATCGAGCTCCTCCGCGCCGGCGACGGCCAGCCGGCGGTGTGGTTCCGTGGCAAGGCGCCGGGCGGGGATTCTCTGTGCGTCCGGCAGTCCATCCGGCTGGGCCCGCTGGGGGTCTCCTCGCTGGGCTCGGACGGACGGCTCCCGGCGACCGCGGTGTCCGGTCTGGCGACGCGCATCCTGGCCGTCTTCCGGACCTCGAAACGGGTCACCGCCGCCGAGCTGAACGAGCTCCTGGGCGAGTCCGTCGAGGTCATCGAAGGCGCCCTGGAGGACCTCTTCGCCGAAGGGCTGCTGGTCTTCCGCGAGAACGGCGACGGCGAGTTCGTCTACGAGCTGAACCGCATCAACTGACGCTCAAACCGGCGGCGTGCCGGCGCGCAGGCGCTCGCGCAAGGCCAGCCACTGGTCGTCGGTGAAGTCGACCGGCAGCTCCACCCGCCGGCCCTCGTAGACCGACTTCTGCGCCGCCAACAAGGCCTCGACCGACTTGCGGTGCAGCTCCCAGCGGTTCAGGTGCGGCGGCCCGCCGTCCAGCCAGTCCGCCACCGCCTGGGTGAAATCGCGCTGGCCCGCCAGCCCCTGCTCGTCCCAACTGCTGGGGCCACAGACCGGCTCGGCCATGCCCTCGCACTGGTACCAGTACCCCGCGTTCTGGGTCAGGTAGAGCCGGCCCCGGCTGCCCAGGAAGTCGAAGTGGAGGTGCATCCAGAAACTGGTCTCGCCCGGCGTGCCCAGCGCGTCGGGGGAGCAGTCGAAGACCGCCCGGATCCCGCCGGGGAACCAGTATTGCGCCATGATGCTCTCCGGCGCCTTGTGGCTGACTTGGTAGCTGGTCTCGTTGATGGTGTGCGCCATGGCCCACACCGCCTCGGGCGACTCCTCGCCCAGGAACATCAGCAACAGGTCCATGGTGTGCGGGCCCATGCCCATGGTGTTGCCCTTGGTGCTGGCCCGCACGAAGTAGACCTCGCCCAGCTTGTTGGCGACGATGTCGCGGATGACCCCGTCCCGGAACTGGGGGAAGTACCGCCGTTGGCAGTTGACGATGATCTTCAGCCCGGTCTCGGCGACCACGCGGTCCAGCCCGGCCAGGTCGGAGGGACAGATGGCCGCCGGCTTCTCGACGATCATCGCCTTGACCCCGGCGGCGGCGGTGACCTCGGCCTCCCAGATCCGGTTGCCCGGACTGGTGACCACGTGGACGATGTCCGGCTGGACGTCCCGCAGCGCCTGCTCGTAATCGGCGAAGGTCTTCGGGATGCCCCACTTTTCGGCGTACGCGTCCCGCCGCTCCGCCATCAGATCGCAGCAGCCCGCCAGCTTGATGTCGGGCAACTGCTCATAGACCTTGGCATGTTCACCCGCCCGCGGGCCGCAGCCGAGAATCAAGGAACGGTGCATCGCCATCCGGACATCCTCCCGAGCCGCCACCGGCCCGCCGCTGGCTTGGCCAGCGGATCGGGTACACCTGCCGGCGATCACGGCCCGCTGATCTTCTCGACCAGCCACCGGCCCGTGGCTTCCAGGACTTCTTGCTTCAGCTCCGCGTTCTGGCGGCGGACGGGGATCATGTCCACCAGGTCGAAGCCGGTGGTGGCCAGAATCTTCTCCAGATTGACCGCGCAGTTGGGCGCGCCGCCGCCGCCGCCGCCGGCGACGCACAGGCCGATGGCCGGTTTGCCCGCCACGGCTTCCCGCGCGTTTTCGTTGCGGGTTACCCGGCGCAGGCGGTCGAGAAAGGCGCGCAGGCTCTCGCTCAGGTCGGCAAAATAGACCGGCGTGGCGAAGACCACCGCGTCGGCGTGGCCGATCTCCTCGACCAGGGCGTCAAAATCGTCGCGGATGACGCATTGACCCTGGGACCGGCACTCGCCCCAGCCGTCGCCGTCGCACTGGCGGCAGCGGTCGATCACCAGTTCGGGCAGCAGCCGCTGCGCGGCGGTGCCCCCGGCGGCGCGGACGCCCTTGACCAACGCCCCCGCCGCGGCCATGGTCTGACCGTCCGGATTGCGGCTGCCCGAGATCACCAGGATGTGCATCGCACCCTCCCACGTTCCCCGAGCGGGGATACGCCGCAGGCCGACCGGCTCCTGCCAGGGCATGGGGTCAGGTCTTGCAATCGCACATTTGCGCGATTGCAAGACCTGACCCCATGCCGCTCAGCCGGGCGAGTCCGGTGGCGGATCTCCGAGCGGACGGCGCAAGGACTGGTGCCGGCGGGCTGGGCGTGGTACAAGAAGGCGACGGGGCAGGCTCTCGGCCAGTGGGTGGCCAAGAGGGTGCAGACCCGATGTGTCGGACGACTCGACCGGGAGGCTGACATGGCAGGGAGCGAGCCACAGCAGACCCTGGAGCTGAGCTACGGCGAGGCGAGGTTGATCGACCTGGGTCTGCTGGATGCCAGCCAGGATACCGAGGACATGGCCCTGCGGGCGGCCATGCGCACCTTCCAGAAGCGGATGGTGGCCGAGTTCGAGGAGCTGTGGGATTTCGACCAGGACCCGAACCGGACCCGCGAGCTCGATGTCAACGGGGCCGAGCTCGACATGATCGACACGGCGCTGGGCGCGTTGGAGCAGTACGACGACACCGACAGCGTCATGGCCGCCCAACTGCGCGAGGCGCTCAAGTCGATTCGCTGACGGTCAGGTGTTGTCCACCAGCCAGCGCAAGGTCTCGTCGGCCTCGCGTTCGCTGCGGGCGGAGCAGACGTAGAACACCAGCCGCGGGTCCAACTCCTGGTGGAACCAGCGCAGGCTGTCCGGCGTGCACGGGACCCAGACCGCCGTGCCCCGGGCCTGAATGTCCTTGAGCAGATCGAGCCAGTCCTCGAACGGCTTGTTGCGCGCGCCGGTGGTCCACTGAATGCAGTCCAGCCCGGGCACGGCGCACAGGTCGGGGACGTGGATCAGACACTCCGGCCCGTCGAGATGGTAAACGCAGTGGCCGAGATAGGCCGCTTCGTCCTCCAGCGCCGGCAGCGCCCAGCGGCGGAAGTGCTCGGTCCCGATCAACGCCGCGAAGTCGCACTGAATGGTATTGGTCCGGACCGGGTGATAGACCGGCACCCAGCCCAGCGTGCCCTGGCCGGTCATCCCGCCGGCCTCGAACAGTCCGGCGTAGACCGGCTCGTAGAGCGCCCGAACATTCGCCATGGCCCGGTCGATGGTCTCCGGGCAGTCGAGCAGATCGAGGCACAGCCGCTCGCCGCCGCGCATGGCCAGGAGGGTGTCCAGATTGCTGTGGAGGTCGAGGTGGGCGACCAGCAGCTTGCCGGCGAAGCCCTCGGCCAGGGCGGCCAGGAAGTCGCGCATCCGGCGCCACCAGGGGTTGTCCGGGTCGAGCGTGAGGGGCAGCGCGGCGGACCAGTCGTCGATGCACGGCAAGGCCCAGGACGTGGCGCCACTGGCCTCGGGGAAGACCAGCTTGGCGCCCAGGAAGGCGGCGATCTGGTCCGGTCCGAAGCTGGGGACGTAGTGGGGAATGGCCTCGCCGCCCCAGTAGACGGTTTCCGCGTGGGCCACGGCCTGTTCGACGACCGGCCCGAACGGCTCCCTGGCGCCGGCCAGGTAGCGCACGGCCGGGACCGGCTCGACGCCCTCGCGCGGGGCGCGGATGGCGCAGATGGGACGGTCGATCAAGTCGTGGTCCCAGAATGCCATCCAGCGCGCGACGGCCTCGTCGAGATCGGGTTTGAGCGATAGCGGCGGAACCTTGAGCTCGGCTTGGGACACGGGACACCTCATGACGACACGAACGCGGTCAGCGCGGCGGCCAGGCGGCGTCCGCACCGTTCCAGGCTGTCCTGGGTGACCGGCTTGACGCACCCGTCCAGATCGCGCCAGGTGAAGAACGAGAACTCCAACGTGCTGGCCACCCAGCCGTGCCGTGCGGCCATGGCGGTCGAGAAATGGACCAGCCCTTCGGGGGTCGGCAGGGCATCGGCTCGGGCGATGCCGGTGTGCTCCTCCAGGACCGCCAGCCAGCGGTCCATGTCGGCGGCCCAGCCGGGCGGACAAATGGCCGCGGCGCGGTCGCCCGCCAGGTACAGCGTGACGTGGTGCGGCCACCCGCCGCCGGCGTGGAGATCGAGCGCCAGCCGCATCCGGCCGGGGCGCGCGGCCAGCCCGTCAAGATGCCGCCGGATGCCCTCGGTCTCGGGGATGCTCCGGCCGAGCCAGTAGCGATTGGAGTTGAGCCGCCGCGCCGTCAGCCCGGCACTGCCCAACGCGGCGCTGTCGACGTTGACCAGCGGCGTGAGATGGACCTCGTGGGTGGCCAGGAGAGCCGCGTGGCTGTCGTCGAGCAGCTCTCTGGCGAGGCTGTCGAGGACGAAGCCGGTGGCCTGCTCCATGGGCGAGTGCTGCCCGGCCTGCAGGTAGAGGAAGTCCTTCCGCTCCGCCGGTACCGCCGGATCGGTCAGCACCAACCCGCGGATGGGCCGCTGCTCGGTGGTTTGTCCAACCTGGACGGGAGTCGCGCGAGGGTCGCCGGCCAGGTCGGCCAGCAGCCGCTCGACCCGCGCCGGGCCGTAGACCGGCGCGGCGGCCAGGTAGCAGGTCTCCGCCTCGACCGGAACGCTGACCCGCAGGAACCCCTGCGCCGCGTGGCGCCGGTCGGTGGCGTACCAGGCGCCGGGCAGTCGCTCCCAGCGCTCGCCGTCCAGACTGCGGAAGAGGCCGTTGAGCATGCCCTGTCCCTGCGGCGCGGCCAGGAGGGTCAGCTCGACCGGGGTCCGGTCGGCGGGATCTGGCAGCGTCATCCGGCTGTGATGCCAGTAGTTGGCGTCGGTGGCGTCGGCGCCGCAGCCGACCACCACCCGGCGCGGTCCCAGCGCGACCGGGGCGCGGCAGCTCCCGCCGGGGAAGTCATCGTCGAGAAGGACATCGGCCGGCGGGTTCTGGCCGAGGGTGGCGAACTCGTTGGGCAGCTTGGCATGGGCGAAGCAGGCCGCCTGGGCCAAGGCGAACGGTCCGGGCATGAGGTGCAGGCAGCCGGAGGCGGCGGGCATGGCGGTGTGCGCGCCGGCCTCGTGGACCATCAGCCGCGGCCAGGCCTCGCCGGCGGGGGTGACGTAGAGCGACCAGCGCGCGTACTCGACCGCGGCCTGGGCCGGATCACCGCCGTCGCCGTGGTGGACGATGGCCAGGTGCAGCCAGCCGGCCGGGTCAAGAAGATCGATGAGGCTGTCCCCCAGCACCGTCCGGCTGGTGCCGGCCCGGTCCAGCCAGCGCAGCTCGGGCTTGAGGTGCCGGGTCAGGCCGAAGGTCCAGGCGGTCCCGCGTTGGTTGCAGGCCGTCACGACTATAGGCACGTCTTCATCCAGCAGCGGTTGGGCGGGCCGCAGCCACAGCTCGACGGTGAAGCAGTCGGTGGGCACGCCGGTGTCGGGGATCCAGCGCACCGGGCGCTCGGGCCGGCGGCTGGGCCCCCCCCAGGGCGACGCCGGGCCATCGCCCTGATGGGGAGTCCACTCCCAGTCCAGCTCGGGCGCGTCAGTCTCGATGGGTTGTGGCACCCCGCGCAGCGCTTCGGTCAGCATGCCCGCCTCCGGGTCAGGGCGGCCCCGTGACGGCGCCGGTATTGGCCTGCCCGGCCGCCGTCTCCTGCCCGTCGTTGGCCGGGCCACGGAAAACCCACAGCAGCGGCACGCCGCGGCAGGTGCAGGTGGCCACCGGCGTGCCGGTCCGGACCAGCTCCGCGATCACCGGCGGCCAGAGAGGCGGGTGGTTGTCGACCACGATGAAGTCGGCCTCGGGCGGTAGCCGGTCGGTGACGAAGCGGCCGAGGAACCGATGTTGCGGCGGGATCTCGCCGGCGGCGAGGTGGGCGTCGAGAACGCCGGTGGCCAGCTCGTGGGCGGCGTAGAAGGTGGCGGAGGCGTGCTCGGGTTGGCTCACGAACTCCCGCGCGGCGGCGTAGGCATCGCCCCAGTAGGTCACCTCCAGCCCGGCGCGCGCCGCCGCCGGCAGGCCGGCAGGCTCGGCATAGTACGACAGCAGCCAGGGGTAGTAGTGGCGGATGCCGGACAGGTTGGGCAGACAGATCGCCCCGAACAGCGCCACGCGGACGACCCGCCCGGCACGGCTCAGCGACGGCAGGGCGGGCGCCGCGCCGGCCAGCAGTACGGCGCTCAGGCCGACCAGGTAGGGCAGGGCGGCCAGGAACAGCCGCGCGCCGCCGTAGCGCGCCGCGCCGGGGAGCATCGGCAGGGCCAGGTTGGCCAGCAGCCCGGCGGCCAGGAAGGCTTCCAGCTCGCTCCGCCGGCGGCGAACCGCGAACAGCAGACCGGCCGACCCGAACAGGGCCCAGGGCAGCGGCGTGGTCAGCGCCAGCATCACCGGCGGGTAGGTCGCCGGCGGGGTGGTGTCGCCGCCGTAGAGCTGTCCGAACCAGGTCGTCCCGACGCGGAAGTGGTGGCCGTGGAAGGCGGCCAGCTCGGACAGTCGCGCGACCGGCGCCGGCCACAGCCAGGGCCAGCAGGCCAGCACCACCGGTGGCACCAGCAGCCCGGCGGCGAGGAGTTTCCAGCGGCCGGCCGGCCGGGTCAGCCAGCACCATACCATCAGGTGCGGCAGGAGCGCGACGGCGTTGAGCTTGGTGGCGAAGGCGAGGCCGGTGACCAGTCCGGCCAGCGCCACCGCCGGCCACCGGTCGCGCAGCGCGGCATGCCGCAGCAGGGCGGCGGCGAGCAGGGACATGGCCAGGATGGGCACGTCCAGGGCGAACAGGTGCGCGTGGCCGAACAGGCGGGGCAGGGTGGCCAGCCCGACCGCGGCGAAGGCCGCCGGCAGCCGCCCGGTCTCCGGCAGCAGCAGCGCATAGAGCGTGATGGCCGCCAGGGCGAGGAACAGGGCGCCGGTCAGCCGCGCCCCGCCCTCGCGGTGGCTCACCAGCAGGCCGAGCCGGTGCGGCACCACGGCGGCCAGCTTGACGAAGCCCGGGTGCATGTCCTCCAGCGCCTCGGCGCGGTCGATGGCCTCGCGGGAGAACAGCCAGCCGGGCCGGCCGGCTCGCGCCTGCGCCCAGCCCTCGCGCAGCCAGGCGTCATAGGCGCGGGTCTTGCGCAGGTAGACCAGCTCGTCGTAGGTGAAGGGGTAGACCCGGCGGAGCTGCGGCGCGGCGACGGCGGTCAGCAAGACCACGGACAGCAAGCCACAGAACGCCGTGTCGCGCCGCCGCCAGGCGGGCGGAGTCACGCCTCCTGCTGGCGCCGGTGCCAGTCCTCGTCCCACAGGTTGAAGAACCGGTCCTCGAACGGGTGCTCGCGGATGGCGTCCTCGTTCAGCTCGATCCCCAGCCCGGGGCCGTTCGGCAGCGGGAAGCAGCCGTCGGCGGGATCGACTTCGGGCAGGCCGACTGCGGTCGTCTTGACCCAGGCGTCGACGAAGTCGTTGAAGTACTCCTGGACCTTGAAGTTGGGCAGCGTGGCGTCGAGGTGGAGCACGGCGGCGGTGGACACCGGCCCGCCGACGTTGTGCGGGGCCACCAGCATGTACCGCACCTCGGCCATGGCGGCGATCTTCTTGCCCTCCAGGATGCCGCAGCTATTGGAGATGTCGGGCTGGATGATGTCGCACGCCTCCAGCTCGAAGATCTCGCGGAAGCACCACTTGTTCTCCGCCCGCTCGCCGGTGGCGACGGGCACGTTGATGCCCTCGGAGGCCTTCTTCAGCGCCTTGATGTTGTCCGGCGGGACGGGCTCCTCGACCCACCCGGGCCGGTACGGCTCCAGCTCCCGGGCGATCAGGATGGCCTCCTTGGGATTGAACCGCCCGTGCATCTCGACGAAGATCTCGATGTCCGGCCCGACCGCGTCGCGCACGGCGGCGACGATGTCGATGGCCAGCCGGCGTTCGGCCGGCTCCAATTCGTACCAGCCGGCGCCAAACGGGTCGAGCTTCAGCCCGCGATAGCCGCGCGAGGTGACCTGACGGGCGGCGGCGGCGATCTCGTCGGGCGTGCGCTCGACGGTGTACCAGCCGTTGGCGTAAGCCTTGATCCGCTCGCGCACGCGCCCGCCCAGCAGCCGGTAGACCGGCTGTCCGCAGGCCTTGCCGACGATGTCCCAGCAGGCCATCTCGACCGAGCCGATGCCGCAGGAAGCGACCACCCCGGCACGGACGAAATCGTCGCGGAACATGCGCAGGACGAGGTCCTCGATGTTGAACGGATCACTGCCCAGGATGTGCCGGTGCTTGGCGCTGGAGAGGTAGGCCAGCAGGTCGGTGGTCCGGTTCGGCAGCCGGCACTCGCCGTAGCCGACCAGGCCCTCGTCGGTCTCGACCCGGACAAACGTCAGGTCGCGCCACGGGGTGCTCATCGGCAGGGTCTTGACGTCGCTGATCTTCACGCTAAGCTCCACCACAGGCCGCGCCGATCATGCCCGCGGCGCGGGACGGCGTCAAGGTGGCGCGAGCCGCCGTCTGGAGGTCGCATGGATGAAGTGGCCGCGGTCGTCTTGGCCGCCGGGCGGGGAACGCGGATGGGCGGCGGCAAGCTCGCCCTGCCGTGGGGCGACGGGACTATCCTCGACGCCGTGCTGCACACCTTGGAGGCGGCGGGAATCCAGGAGATCGTGGTCGTGCTGGCGACGGGGTCCGGCGAGCTGGCCGAGGCAGCCGGTCGCGCCGGGGCGCGGTGTGTGGTCAACGAGGAGCGGGATCGGGGCATGCTGTCCTCGGTGCAGTGCGGGTTGCGGGCGCTGATGGTCGGGCCGGAGGGTGAAGTTGGCGCCCCCCCTGTAGTCCCCCCGTGGACGGGGGGACGGTGGTCGGCGGCGGCCGGTCCGCCGGGCGAGCGCATCCCACCGTCCGCCGTCACCGCCGCGGTGATCGTGCCCGGCGATCATCCGGCCTTCCGGGCCGAGACCGTGGTTCGGCTGCTGGCGCATCAGGCGCCGGGGGCGATGGTCATCCCGACCTTCGGCGGCCGGCGCGGGCACCCGATCCTGCTCGGCGCCGGGCTGTTCGAGGCGGTCTTCGACCTCGACCACGAGGTCGGTCTCCGCCAGTTGTGCGAGCGGCGGCCGGAGTGCGTGCGGTACGTCGAGGTGGACGATCCCGGCGTGGTGGCCGACATCGACACCCCGGCCGATTACGCCCGGTGGCGGCACGCCGGGGGCGCGGGGGTTGAGTGAGACGAGAAAAAAACCGGCCTCAGCCCTAAAGCTTCTGAAGTCCGCGCAGATAAGGGAGTCAGTAGTACCAGACCCTCCCGTTGCTTCTAGACGGTGGGGAGGGACCTGTCTTGGAGATGAGCCATGTCAGAAGTGAGATTGGTTGCTCCTCTCCGCTCGATGGACTACGCCATGAAGGCGGAGCGGGCCGATGGCGCGCCGGTCACCGGCGCCTCGACGACCGTCAAGCTCTTCAACCGAGAGCTTGGTGAGCTCAATCGTCTTCAGCGCACCGCTCAACAGCGGGGCGAGGTCGTGACACAGGCCGAGATTCAGCTCGAGTTCGAGATGCGCAACAAGATGCTTGCGGCGCGCTCGGCCAACACGGCGTTCGCGAGCCGGGAGCCTTCTCCGACCCCGGCCGAGGTCGTCGGCAAGGAGCTGGTCGAAACGAAGGCCGAGGAGAAGCTGAAGGCCGAGTCGGAAAAGGGCGAAGGAGCGGACGAGGCGAAGAAGATGCAGCCCGCTCACAGCCGCGACTTGAACGCGCTTCAAGCGAAGATGGCGGACAAGATGACGCGGCTGAACGCCAGCCTGACGCGCCCGGGCGAAGACCTCGTGGCGAAGAGTCCCGAAGCGGAGACGAAGTCGGTCGACACCACGGCGTGAGCCACTGACCGTGGTCGAAGTTTGACGCCGCGCGCGCGGCGCCGGTAGAATGATTCTGTCGGCTCCGACGCGGGTGCGCCATGCCACGGACGGTGGATCTCCGCCAGGCTCCGCCGCCGCAGGCGGTCTGTTACGTCTGCGAGCGGACCGTCACGCTCGCCCCGCAAGCCCGCCGCGTGGGCAAGTTCCGCTGCCCCTTCTGCCGGACCGACAACAAAGTCGACGCCAGCGGTCTGGGCGTTCCGCTGTCCGGCGCCGTCGAGCGCCTCGAGGACATGCCCCAGACCCGCTGCACCCGCTGTGGCGCCACCAATCGCCTCCCACGTCGAATCCTCAAACGCGGCGGCTACACCTGCTTCGCCTGCGGCGCCGTCGAGCGGGTCCCGCGCACGCTCCGCCGCCGCGCCGGCGTGGTCCCCGCGGCCTCGACCATCATCGTGACCGTGACCTGCCTCGCCCTGATCTGGTTCAGCGGGTGGAGCATTCGGCGGGTCGGCCGGAGCTTCGGCCTGTGGACCGGGGACCGCGGCCCGACCGCGGTCTACGACAGCCAGGAGCCCTTGGCCCTGGCCGGGGCGCGGCCGTTGGAGGCCACGGTCTCCGGCCGCCGCTACGAGGTCACCGTGCGGGTGTTCAACTACCTCGACCGCGAGGCCACTTTCTACGTCCGCGCCCAGGTGCTGTACGGCGAGCGGCTAACCGCCTCCCGGACGATCGCCGTCCGCAAGCTCGGGTCGGGCAAGGTCCGGACCGTGCCCATCGTCATCGTGGATCCCCGCCGCGGCGCCGCCGACAGCGTCAAGATTGAGCTGGTCGGCGTGGGCTGAGCGCCGGAAGGCCAGGGCGATCAGCATTACCAGCCCGCCGACCACCGGCAAGAGCCGCCGCTCGGCGTCGTACGCCACCACCGGCGAGCGCAGCTCGGCCACCGTGACCGCCGCCGCCAGCCCCGCCGCGGCCAGCAGCCCGCCGGTCAGGTCGACCCGGCCGACGCGCAGCCACAGCGCCGCGCCGGTGCCCAGCACCGCCGGCCAGAGCGGCACCTGCACCGCCGGGCCCTGCCAGCCGGCCAGCCAGACGCCGACCACCGCCCACAACGCGGCCGCCGCGCCGTGGGCCAGGACCTCGCCCGCTTCGGGCTCGACCGCCAACTCGCACGCCGCGGCGCGTAGCACGGCCGCGCCGGCCAGCACCGTCAGGTAGAGCACGAACAGCCAGGGCACCCAGGCCCCGGCGGTGCCGTTGGCCAGGACGCTGGCGGCCTCGGGCGCCAGCCGAGCGGCGTGCTCCGGCAGGCCGGCCACCACCAGCGCGGCCAGTGCCAGGGAAACCAGCTCGCACGGCGCGCGGAGGCTTTGCACCACCCAGGCCAGGCTGCACCCCAGCGTGACCGCCACCGCCAGCGCGGCGGCGATGGCGCCGGGTCCGCCCAGGCTGGGCCCCAGCCCGACCACCAGGGCCGAGGACAAGGCGATCTGCGCGCCGCTGCTGAAGTCCAGGTGGCCGACGGAATCGACCAGTTGGTGGCCGAGGAGGAGCAGCCCGAAAGCGGCCAGCCAGCGCAGGAGGTGGAGCAGCGTCAGCCCCGACGGGCCGAACCCGGTCGGGCCGGACCCGGCGCCGACCACGGCACAGGTTACGGCTACCAGCGCCGGCAGGCCCCAGCGCAGGCGGCGGTCAGGCAACTGAGGAAGGCCACGGCGACCCCACCCCGACCCTCCCCGTCAACGGGGAGGGAGCCTGTCCCCCCGCTGGCGGGGGGACTGCAGGGGGGGCGCCGGATGCGCTCAAACCCGCGTGGCGGACCACTAGTTGGCCAATGCGCCAGCGGTGGGCTTGATCGGCCCGGTCGGCGCGCGGCGGGTGTCGGTGGTGATCTGAAGCTGGTCCAGCAGCACGCCATCCTCGCGGTTGCGGACCTCGATCACGTTGACGCCCTTGGTCAGCGGCAGCTTGGTGCTGCACGGGCGCCAGTGCCAGGCGTCGTAGGTGCCGTCCTCGCCCAGCACCTGCCGCGGACGGCCTTCCTTGAGGACCCAGAAGCTGTTGCCGCAGCCGTCGGGCCAGAGCACCCGGCCCCAGATGATGTAGGCCCCAGCCGCCGGGACGTTGACCTTGAACCGCGCCACGCCGGGCAGGTCCGTGCCTTCGCCTTCCTTCTTGCTGCCGTTGGCCTTGTCCGGAATCTCGACCCAGCCCGCGCCGCTGTTGGTCTGCGGCTTGGGCCGCTTGTCGGCGCGCTCGCCGGTGCGCTTCTTGAACGGCTCCTCGATCTTGGCGGCGTCCTCGGCTTCCCAGGTCACCGTATAGGTCGACTGCGCCAGGCTCGTCCGGCCGCCCCAGCGCAGCCAGACCGCCAGCCCGACCGCCATCATCAGCGTGCCGGCGCGTACCATCCAACGGTTCATCGGCTCCTCCGATTCTCTACCTTCCGACGACACGACCGGCGATTGGTTCGCCTAACCGGCCGGCGAGTCCGGCCCGGCCGCGTCGTCCTGGTCCTCCTCGTCACCCAGGAGGCCCTGCTCTCTCAGCCATTCTTGCACGTTTTCGCCTTGGGGCAACGGCTCCGGATCCGCGGCTGGCTCGGGCTCGGCCTCGGCGACTGGGACCGCCGGCTCCGCCGGCTCCGGTGACGGCTTCGGCTTCGCCTCGGGTGGGGCCTCCTCCGGCCTGGCCAGCCACTCCAGACGCGCCACCACGCCCATCAGGGCGAACAGCAGCAGGCCCACGCCGCGGACCAGAATGGTGCCAAAGACCGAAAACACCAGGACGCCGACACAGGCGCCGTAGACACCCAGCGCCAGGCACCGGGCGCCCCGGTCGGGGTTGGCCTCGTACGCCGCCCGGGCCATAGCCGCGCCGTCGAGCAGGACCCAAGCCCAGGCGATGGCGGCGAACAGGCCCATCTGCAGCGCCAGCAGGAAGTACAGGTTGTAGGTGTCCTGCTCCTGCTTCTCGGGGTTGTCCAGGTTGAGGTAGAACTCCCCGATGCTGCGCTGGTAGTTGAGCCCCGCGCCGACGCCCAGGAGCAGGCTCGAGCGGTCGCCCAGCACCGGCACGGTCCCGTTTTCGTCGGCCTCGGTGCCCATCAACGGCCGGGTCATGGCCAGCCCGTTGAGGGTCGCGGCCATCTCCAGGTAACGCTTCTCGACGGCCACCCGCTGGCCGCCCTGACGGCGGTAGAACTCCACGCTGCGGCCGAGGTGGTCGAGGTGCTCCGGAGAGACCATGTGCAGCACCACGCCCAGGGTCACCGGCACCACCACCGCCGCCAGCAAGAGACTGCCGCGCCCGCGGACGCCGGCCATGGCGGTCCAGGCCACCGCCACCGCCAACACCGCGCCGCCGGTCATCAACGGGATCACCCCGACCACGCACAGCAGCACCCAGGCGACGATCACGAACAGGTTGCGGCTGGCCAGCACCCGGCCGACGCCAAGGCAGAGGAGGATGACCATCAGCCCGCTGTAGGCGGTCCGGCTGGCGCAGGTCGCGCGCACCGCCGCGGGCAGCTCCGCGCCCGCCGGTGGGGTGACGATGTGGATCTGGTACTGGGCCAGGCCGTAGACCACCAGGGCCACGGTCAGGATGCCCAGCCAGCGGTACAGCCCGGCAATCTGCTCGCGCTCGACCATCGCCGCGCCGGCCAGCCAGAAGGCGGCCAGCAGCGTCAGGCCGAGCTGCGCCGTCTCCCGCGCCCCGGCCATGAAATGGTCGGCCTGCAGGCAGGACAACAGCGACAAAGCGACCAGGAAGAACAGCGGATACCGCGGCCAGACCTGCCGCCGCCAGCCCAGGACGAACAGCAGCGGCAGCGCCAGCAGGAAGGTCAGGGCCACCAGCCCCTCCGCCGGCGGCAGGAAGGTGCCGTCGTCCAGCTTGTACAAACAGCGGTCGAGAGTCGCCCAGTCGATGAGGTACAGCCCGCCGCGCTGTTCGGCGGGATCGTCGGCGAAGTCGTTCGGCCCGTGGTAGCCGAAAGGCGTGATCAGCACCGTCGCCGGGCCGTAGCGGACCACGGCGTACTGGGTCACCATCAGCGTGGCGGCGACCAGGAACAGGGTCGAGACGAAGCGCTGCCACCCATTCACGCGAACCGCCGGGCGCGGGAGCGGCTGGTTCATGTCAGACCTCCCGTGACCACCACCACGACGATCAGCATCACCGCCGTCAACCCGGCCGCAACGCGCGAGCGGACCGGGTGCGCGCAGGCCGCCGCGCCGGCGGTGGCCGCCACCCCGGTCTGCCCGATCAGCCACAGCGCCGCCACCTGCCACGGCCATTGGGCATAGGCGTAGGTCAGCGCCTGCCCCCGCGCCAGGAGCAGCAGCCGCATCAGGCTGAAGCCGCCGATCACCAGCAGGGCGGTGACCAGCAAACCAGCCACGGCCGCCGGGGGCCGCTCCTCGGCCGGGGTGACGACCACCCAGGCCAGCAGGAGCACCGCCGCCGCCAGCAACGGCCAGGTGACCGGCAGCAGCGGGTCGAAGCGGCTGGAGTCCAACCTCGCCTTGACGTCCGGCGGCTCCTCGGAAACGATGATGCTGACATCCTCGGGCTGCATCTGGAGGAAGTCGATCTGCGGCCGGTAGTCCAGCACCGGGCCGACCAGCAGAACCATCGCGTAGGCCACCGTGGCCGCCCGGAGGTCCGGCCGGAGGCGGGGCAGGGTGGCCTGGACCAGCAGGACCACCGCCACCGCCACCAGCACCGCGGCGAACGGGACCGGGTGGAACCCGTGATACTTGATCGCCGCCAGCAGCGGCAGCCGGTGGAATTGGCCGACGGCGGCGAAGCCGCCGCCCAGGTCGCCGGAGCGGGCCGCCAAAGTGCTCAACCCGGCCGCCAACACGCAGACCAGGAGCAGCACCTCGCAGGCCGGCCGGGCGAAGGGCCGGCGATAGTGGGGCGTCTTCTCGGCGGGCTGGTCGGTCATGGCGCCTCCTTCCGCCGGACGCGCGCCGCTACGTTGAAGGCCAGCGCGCCCCACGGGTGGCGGTAGTCCCAGTCGCGCAGCCGGCGCAGGCCGCGGTAGTCGGCCGACACCAGATCGCGCCCGAAGAACGACTCCAGGATCTTCTCGATCAGGTACAGCAGCGGGTAGAGCAGCAACCCGCCGCGGTAGACTTCCTCGACGGTGCCCCTTTCGCCCACCAGCGCCATCACCTTCCGCAGCGGGTAGTGGTGGTGGGGCCGATACCGGAACCGCTCCAGCAGCCGGCCGCCGCCGGGCTTCGGGAGCCGCAGCCGGCGGACCAGTTCGAACAGGCCGTTGACCAGGTTCTCGCCGTCCAGCCAACCGAACAGCCCGCCCTGGGGCATGGTCAGGACCACCACCCCGCCCGGCCGACAAACCCGGAACAGCTCCGCCACCGCCGCCGCGTCGTCGTCAACGTGTTCGATGGTGTCGCTGCACACGACGCAGTCGAAGGTCTCGTCGGGAAAAGGGAGCGTCTCGGCGGCGCTGGCGGCGAGGCACAGGTCGGGGTACTCGGCCCGTCCCTTGCGGCAGTTGCGCGCGTTGTGATCGACGCCGTAGACGTGCCTCGCCCGCTGCCGCAGCCATTGGGTGAACAGGGCATTGCCGCAGCCCACGTCGAGGATGGTGTCGCACCCTTCGGGGACCCACTCGTAGACCTGCCGATAGCGGTCCATGAGCAGATCGCGGTAGGTGACGGGCGTCGACATCCGGTTCTCTCAACGAGGCGCGCCCGGCCACGGTTCTGCGCTCAACCGCGGCGGTCCGGGTCGGGCCGGAGTCTATCACCGGGCGGCGACGGGGGTCAAGCGTCGCGGTGAGGCGTAAGGCGGCAACTTGGCGCCGAGATTGGCCAAGTTGGATCAAGGCGGAGGGCGAATGCCCCGGGCGGGGAAACATGATGGCAACGGAGGACCGACCGTGGTGGACCCAGACACGCTTGCAGCGATCACGAACCTGATCGCCGGGCGCTTCACGGTCGAGCGAGTCATTCTCTTCGGCAGTCATGCTCGAGGCGTGGCGGACGACAACAGCGACGTCGACCTGTTGGTGGTCGTCGCACCCGGAGAACGGCCGAGCGGCCCGGGGAACCCGATCCGGCGCGCCATCGCCGAACGGTTCGTGCTGCCGATGGATGTCCTGGTGTGTGACACGGAGCAGGTGGCGGCTGTGCGCGATGATCCCAGTTCCGTCATTCATCATGCATTGACCGAGGGCAGGGTGCTCTATGACCGGGCCGCCTGACCACCAGCCCTGGCTGGACAAGGCCGACCGCGACCTGCGCACCGCACAACTGGTGATCGGTGACGACCCACCCATGCCCGATCTGGGCTGCTACCACGCGCAGCAAGCCGTCGAGAAGTGGCTGAAGGCCCTCCTGGTGGCGAGGCGGCGCGCTTTTCGTCCGGTCCATGACCTGGTCTACCTGACTCAGCTCTGCGCCCAGGAGGAGCCGGCGTTTGCCGAACTGATCCCTGCGGCGGATCAGCTCAATGAGTTTGCGGTAGGTGTCCGCTACCCGGAGGGCGGACAGGATCCGACCGAGAGCGATGCCGAGCGTTCCTTTCAGCAGGCCACGCGGTTCCGGGACCTGGTCCTACGGTGTGTTGGGCGGGCCTCGGACCGGGACGACCCGTAGGACGCGCCGTCAACGCACGACACCGAGCGGCCGAGCGGGCCTCCCTGTCCGGCCATGAACGCAGCCATTGCTCGGCTTGAGCACTTCCCCGCGCTCGAGTCGGTCGCTCCCACCGTCGGCCTCAGGCGGGCTTCATCGCTCGGACCGTGATCGAGGCGATGATCCCGTCGGCCAAGTCGTCCAGGACCGGATCATCGGCGCAGCAGCCGGCCGACAGGACCAGGTCCTTGGCCTCGACCTGGCGGACCACCTCGAGGTCCGTCAGGCCGGCCTGGCGGAGCTTGGCCAGATACTCGTCGCGACCGACGGCCCCGCCGATGCAGCCGGCGTACGAGGCGGCGCTGTCGCGCAGGGCCGGGGACAACTCGCCCACCAGGACGATGTCGGAGACGCACATCCGCCCACCGGGCTTGAGCACCCGGGCGATCTCGGCGAAGGCGGCGCCCTTGTCGGGGACCAGGTTCAGCACGCAGTTGGAGATGACCAGATCGATCGCGCCGTCGGGGATTGGCAGGTGCTCGATCTCGCCCAGCCGGAACTCGATGTTGTCGACGCCCAGTTGCGCGGCGTTGGCGCGGGCCTTGTGGACCATCTCGGGGGTCATATCGACGCCGTAGACGCGACCGCTGGCCCCCACGGCGCGGCGGGCGATGAAGGCGTCGAAGCCCGCGCCGCTGCCCAGGTCGAGGACCGCCTCGCCGGGGCGAGCATCGGCGTACTCCAGCGGCGCGCCGCAGCCCAGGCCGAGGTTGGCGCCCTCGGGAACCGCCTCCAGGTCATCCTTCCGGTAGCCCAGGACCGCGGCCATCTCGACCACGTCCAGGCCGTCGCCACCTCCGCAGCAACAGGCTTGCGCCGTAGCCACCTTGCGGTACGTGTCCACCACCACCGCGTGCTTGAGATCGGTGTCGGTCTCCGTGTGCATCGCGCCTCGCCTCCTCGCCGAACTTCAGACAAGAGTCCAACTTCGACCCCGGAGGTGGAGTTCCCTGGCGCCGCGGTGGTGGTCGTAGACCTGCGCCATCTCCGCGGGATCGTCGAACCAGCCGACCAGGTGGACGGCGCCGAAGGACTGGCCCGCGGCGACCGGCCGGCCGCCGATCTCCATGATCAGGCAGACGTACCCGCGCTGGTGGCACCAGGCCTCCCAAACCGCGCCGGGGTCGAGGGTCAGACAGGCCAGCCAGGGTCCCTCGGCGGTCTGGTACCCGCGGATCATCCGCTCCGGCAAGCGGGCGTCGTCGCGCTGGTAGAAGTGCGCCTCGTCCGGCGCGAAGTCGGACCGGAACTCGGCGCTGGGAATGACGCCCTCGTAGCTCAAGTAGACGTTCTGGAAGCTGTCGCCGCCACGGTGCTTCAGGTGGCCGGGGTAATCGCCGCGGAAGATCAGCGCGTCCACGTCGTTGGCGCTGGTGATCCGCTCGCAGCCGACGAACCACCGCTGGCCGTCGGGGAACAGCAGCCACTGCTCCCAACGGGAGCCGGGCACGTAGGGCGGCCGGGCGGTGGCCCACTCGAACCACTGCCGCACCGCCACGAAGCCGGCGCCCTGGACGATCTCGTAGGGCAGCCGTCTGGCCTGCGTGCAGATCTGCGGCAGCTCGACGTACCGCTTGGCGATGGTTCCGTGGAGCGCGTCGCCGTGGTGGTAGCGCAGCGCCTCCGGCGTGTCCGGCGAGTCTTCTCCCGGCTCGAGCAAGAAGTCGGCGATCAGCAGCCCGTGGCCCAGGTCGCGGGCCCCGGTGGCCAGGTCGACGAACGAGCCGCTGAGCACGCCGCTGGTGTACCCGGTGGTGGTCACGGCGGCGGCGTAGCGGTCGGTCCGGATGCGCAGGATGTCCCCGTCCGCGACGATGGTGGCCATGGCGCTCTCCGCCGGCAGGTTGTCCTACCGGCCGCCGCCTCCTTCCGACCACCGCTCGTCGATCACCTCCCTGAGGTCGTCCGCGACACCGTACAGCCGGCAGACCTCGTCGTCGACCTCGGGTTCCCGCCCGAGCGGGGCGCGGCCCAGCTCGCTCAGCCGCGGCGACGGCGCCGCGGGAAGTGGGATCGCGCCCAGCGCGAAGGCTTCGATGTTGACCTGGATGAAGCGGTCCGCGTACCAGCGGTTGAGCAGCCGGGAGTTGAGCAGGCAGGCCAGCGCGCCGAGGTCCCAGGGCGGGCGGGGAATGACCAGGACGAGGTTGTTGCTGGCCACGAACCGGCCCTCGGGGTCGGCGGCGGCGACCAGCCGGTCGGGTAGGGCGGGTTTGCGCAGGGCGTGGAGCAGCAGCTTCGGGGTCGTCTGCCGGCGTCGCTCGGCCGCCGGGAGCGCCGCCAGCCCGCCGGCCGCGAGCCGGCGGCCGGACGGCTTGAGCCGGTACCGGGCCACCTCTGCGGCGGTGGTCAGCACTTCGGGTCCGCCCTCGCCCAGAAGCGGCATGAGCCGGGTCTTGTAGTACCCGTCGTGGATGGCGGCCACCTGCCCGAGCCGGCTGGGGAATGCGGCCATTCGCCGCCACAGCGGGGCGAGGCGCTCGTCGAAGCCGGCCGGGAGGACCGCCAGCGGCTCGGCCAGCCAGTCCTTCGTCGGCAGCCGGGCGACCGCCGCCCAGGTCAGCGGCCCGTCGTCGGCCAGCGGCTGGCGCAAGCCGTGGCGGCGGATGGTGACCCGGGCCGGGGGCCGGCCGCCGGGCCGGACCAGGGCGATGGTCGGGACGATGTCGGGCGCCTGGGCGAAGACGCCCTTGCGCAGCACCGAGACGGCCTCCAGCCCGCCGGCGGAGCCGAGCCAGCGACGCAGCGGCTCGGCGCGGCGGGAGCTGAGCCAGGTCTCCGGCTGAACCATGGCCACCCGACCGCCCGGCTTGACCAGTTCCGCGGCGAGGGTCAAGAAGACCGCCGCCGAGCAGGTCTCGCCGGCGGCCAGGGCGGGCGAGTCGCCCCAGCGGTCGCGGAGCCGGAGGCGCTCGTCGCGGCCGAGCCGCAGGCCCCAGGGCGGGTTGCCCAGGACCACGTCCAGGTCGGCCGGCAGGTCGCGGTCGTAGAGCATGTCGGCCATCTGGATGTTGGCCCGCGCCGTGTCCAGCGAGGCGCCGGCGAGCAGGACCATCAGCACCCGGCAGGCCAGCACCGGCAGCCAGTGATTGTCGCGCCCGTGGAGCCTGCTCACGTCCACTCCGCGCCGCGCGGCGGCGATCAGGAACGCGCCCGCGCCGCAGGCCGGGTCGAGGCAGGTCGGCTGGCCGTCCGGCAGGTCAAGCAGGTCGAGCAGGTGCTCGACCACCGGCGCCGGAGTGAAGTACACCCCGGCCGGCTTGCCGCCGTACAGCCCGGCGGCCACCTCCGCCAGCTCCTCCGGGCTCAAAGCCGGCGCCGGGCCGTCCTCGACCTCGACCGGCAACCGTAGATCGGACCACAGTTCCGACGGCAGCGGGCCGCCGGTGGCGGCGCGCCAGGCCGAAGCGACCAGGCCGAAGCCGACGTGCTCGGCCGGCTCGCCGGCGACCAACTCCCGGTAGCGCTGCGGAGGCCTGCTCAACGTCACTCCCGGCGGACTCCGGCCAGCTCTTCCTTGGCCTTCCGGCCGACCGCCTCCAACTGGGCCAGCCAGTCGTCGCGATAGGGCCTCAAGGCCTCGGCCAGTGCCTCGGCCACGACCAGGTTGCGGTACCACTTCTGGTCCGCCGGGACGATGATCCACGGCGCGTGGGGCGCGGCGCAGCGGCCCAGCGCGTCCTGGTACGCCGCGCGGTAGGTGTCCCACAGCTCCCGCTCGCGCCAGTCGCCGGCGGACAGTTTCCAGTACTTGCTGGGGTCCTGCTCCCGCTCCAGGAAGCGCTGCTTCTGCTCCTCGCGCGAGAGGTGCAGGTAGAACTTGAGGATGATCGTGTTCTGTCGGGCGAGCATCGCCTCGAAGGCGAGGATGTCGTCGTACCGGCGGGACCACTCGGACTCTGGCACCAACTCGTGGACTCGCACCACCAGCACGTCTTCGTAGTGCGAGCGGTTGAAGATGCCGATGGTGCCCTTCGGCGGAACGCGCTGGTGGATCCGCCAGAGGTAATCGTGCGCCAACTCCTCGCCGGTCGGGACCTTGAACCCGGTGACCTGGCAGCCCTGGGGGTTGAGCGCGCCCATGACCTGCTTGATGGTCCCGTCCTTACCGGCGGCGTCCATGCCCTGGAGAACCAGCAGCACGGCGTGGGTGTGGGCGCCCCAGAGCAGCTCCTGAAGCTCCTTCAGCTCGTCGTCGAGCCGCGCCAGGCGCTCCTTCGCCGCGCCCTTCTTCACGTCGTCGGGGGCGCGGGTATCGACGCTCGCGAGATCGACCGAGCGAGGAGAGTCAAGTCGGTGGATCGGCGCCATGGGGGCCTCCGCCAAGCCAGTGTCCGCCGCCGCCTTCCACCGGTGAAGGCCGATCCCTTCCGCCCCGCCTGGCAGAAGCCGACCTTCCACAAACCTGACGATGCACTTATCATGTGTTCGGGCGTGGCACCCCCCGCCGGAGTCCCCCCCTGCTCCGGCAAGCCACGCCCTCCTGATTCAGTAGGCCCAGAAGCGGTAGGTGGACAGTCCGGTAGCCGTGCCGACGATGGTCCAGGCGCCACCGACCACGAACTCCCCGAGGATCAGGCCGAGGAAGAACGGCAGCCACCGCCGGAAGAGCCGCAGCCCGCCGAAGCGTAGGACGCCGGTCTTGATCACCCAGGCGACCAGCAGCGGCAGCCACAGGATGGCGCCGGAGTAGTAGCTGGAGACGGCGTAGCCGATGGGGTGCAGCGGCCACCACAGGAACTGGGTGCGCAGGCGGAGCATCACCAGCGCGCCGGCGGCGCCGACGCCGATAGCCGCGAGGACGCCGGGATCGCCCCGGCGCGGGTTGGTCAACTGCGCGGCCAGGAAGGTCCAGGCGTCGCGGCCGAGGTAGCTGCCGTCGGTGGGCGATCCGGCCAGGCCGTGCCGGTAGCCGAGGTGCAGCACGCAGACGAAGCCGACCGCGAAGCCGGCCACGGCGGCCACGAACAGCGCGCCGGCCATCCGCAGGTCTCCGGCTCCGTGTCGGGCGCCCAACTCCAGCCCCTCGATCTGGTGCGGCATGGGGTGGCTGCGATTGGCCCGGTTCAGCCACCAGGTCAGCGCGAACGCGGTCAGGTTGCGCGGGCCCAGGGCGGCGCCGCCGAGGGTATAGGTGAGCATCCGATCCGGGCCGCTGGCCATCAGGTCGTGCGCCGGCACGCCCATCTCGGCCCGCATCCGCGAGACCGCCGTGCCGATGGCCAGGTAGAGGACGAAGAATCCGACCGCCAGGCCCCAGTCCAAGCCGGCCGCGTGGCCCATCAGGAGCAGGGTAAAGAGGCCGACGATCAGTCCGGCCACCACCATTCGGGGCACGCCGCTCGGCTCGTCGCCCGGCCGGCCCAGCGCCTCGGCTACCACCGCGCGCAGGTGGTGGCGGGCCATGGCCACCGCGAACAGGGCGATGCCGAGATACGCGCCGAAGCTCTGCTCGAAGACGTAGGGGAAGCGCGATCCGCGGGCGTAGACCCCGCCGTAGGCGTACTCCAGCTTCCAGATCCAGAAGAACACGCAGCACGAGAGGAGGTAGTCCTTGGGCAAGAGGTACCCGAGCCCGATGATCCAGGGGTACGCCGAAACGGGCAGGTAGCCCATGGCGCGGAGGAAGGGCGAGCCGAGGTGCGGCTGGAGGTCGTAGGCGGTGACGGTCACATGTGGCAGCGCCGGCCACAAGGCGTGGAGTCCGTTGAGCAGGTCGATCACCGCGGCGAGCGCGAAGCCGGCCCAGAACACCCGGCCACGGAACAGCGCGGCCGGATGGGTGGCGAGCTGCTCGGGCAGCTCTATCAGCGGGTAGGACAGCCGTTCGGCCCGGCTCCAGCGGGGGCGGAAGATCAGGTTGAGGCAGAGCATCGTGCCGTACAGCGCGGCGGCGAAGAGCAGCCAGCAGGCCAGCGGCCGGGCGAAGGCCGCCATCGTCTCCGGCCGCCAGAAGCTGCTCCAGCCCTGCCAGAAGCCGCGCAGGAGCTCCGGCTGGTCGACCACCAGGCGCGGGTCCAGGTAAGGACGGAAGAGCTGCTCCCAGCGGTTCTCCGGCGTGGCGTAGAAGTACGGGTAGGCGATCAGGGTGACCAGCACCTCGACCTGGTCGTGCCCGGCGACGGCGGTGGCCAGGGAGACCATGGCGTAGACCACCAACAGCTCGCCCGGCGCCATCGCCCACCGCGGCGCGAGGCGGCGGACCAGCCCGTTGGCGGCGACCACCACCAGCAGCGTGAGCACCGCGGTGTAAAGCAGCGAGGCCATGGTCGCGTGCGCGGCGCCGGTGATCAGCTCGCTGTGCTGGACCCAGTAGACGTTGGCGGGAATCAGCAGCAGGGCCAGCGCCACGGCTCGGGCCGAGACCGGGTGGCGCGCTGGGCTGGCTGCCGGGTCGAGCATGATGGCGGGTTGGCGAGCCCCGCCGGCCATCCTCCCGCGCAGGAACCGCGCCGCGGGCGGTGAACACCGCCGCCGGTGAGAGAGCCGTGGGCATCTATCTGCTGTTGCCGTTGCTCACCGTCGCCCCCACCCGGGTGGCGACGGCGGCGTTGGAGCTGGTGGTCGACGAGCAGGCACGGGTGACCGTGTTCGGGCCGCTCGGGACCAACCTGGCCGTGCCCGGACAACCGTTCGGCGACTGCCTAGCCGGCGGCCAGCGCCAGCCGGCGACCGCGCTGAGCGCGGACGGCGAGCGGTGGACGGTCCGGTTCGGCGAGCTGGCCGTCGCCGAGCTGGAAGTCAGACCGGCCGGGGAGCAGATCGACGTCAAGCTGGTCAAGGTCACCGGCCAACCGGACGAGGTGACTTTCGCCCGGCTGGTGCTCCAGCCCGGCGCCACGGCGGCGCCGAACGGGCTGCTCAACTACCCGGACCAAACCGTCGGGCTGATCGCCGGTTCCGTGCAGACCTATGCCCGCAGCGCGCTCGGCAAGACCTCCTGCACGGTCAGCGCCACGGCCTATGCCGAGGCCGATCTGACCGGCTGCGCCTGCGCCCTGCTGGCGGCGCCGACCGACCGCGCCGCCGAGGCCATCGCCGCCGCCGAGGAGCGCTGTGGCATCCCGCTCGGAATCAAGGCCAAACAGGGCGAGGCCAACCGCCGGTCCTATCTGATGATCCACGGTGTCAGCCAGGCCAATGCCGATCAAGTGGTGGACTGGGCCAGCCGCGCGCACCTCGGCCAGGTGCTCCTGCTCCACGGGACCTGGGGCAGTTACGCCCACGGCTACGCCGTCCCGGAACGGTACTTCCCCGACGGTCTGGCCGGGCTCAAGGCGGTGGTCGACAAGTTCCACGCCGCCGGGGTGTTGGTCGGCGCGCACTGCTTCGCGACCAAGATCCCCAAGAACGCGGACCGGGTCCACCCGGTGCCCGACAAGCGGCTGTACCAGGATCTCGAGACGACGCTGACCGCCGACGTCGCCGCCGACGGCCAGGACCTGGTGGTGGCCGGTGACCTGACCGACTGGCCGCGTCCGACCGGCACCCGGGACCTGCTGATCGACGACGAAATCCTGATCTACGAGTCGTGCAGCGACCGGCCTCCCTGGACCTTCCGCGACTGCCGGCGCGGCGCCTACGGGACCGTCGCCGCGGCGCACCGGCAAGGCGCGCGCGTGGCCCACCTGGCGACCGACGAGTCGCGCGGGATCTTCATCATCGATCAGAACACCACGCTGCTCGACGAGCACGCCGGGCAGCTCGCCGCCACCTACAACGGGGCCGGGTTCGACTGGATCTACTTCGACGGCGCCGAGGACGTGCCGCCGCCACGCTGGATGAACTACTCACGCGGCAAGCTGGCGGTGCTGAACAAGCTGCACCGGCCGCCGGTGACCGTCGAGTCGGCGGCGCACGGGCCGTTCTGCTGGCACCTCGACACGCGCACCGGGCAGCGCGACTACTACTGGCTCTCGCCCAGCCCGAAGGACGAGGTCGACGACGCCGCGCTGAACTCAGTCGCCCGCGCGCGGCGCAGCTACATGGTCCCGGACCTCGGCTGGTTCCCCATCAGCGGCGCCGCGGGCGGGCGCGGCGGGCGCGGCTTCACGCCGCTCGACGACATCGAGTACGTGTTCGGCAAGGCCGCCGCCACCGACAGCATCGTTTCCGTGCTGTGCACCGTCGATGGCCTGCTGGCCCACCCGCATCTCGACGCCGCGCTGGACATCATCGGCCGTTACGAGCGGATGAGGCTGGAGCGGCGGGTCGACGAACGGACCCGCGACCTGCTCTCGCGCCAGCACCGCGACTCGATGATGGTCGTGGACGACGACGGCGAGAAGGTGGTCAACGCCCGCGAGATGCCGTTCGTCGGCCACGACGGCCGGGCGGTCCGGTGCATGATCACCGACCGGCTGGGCGACGTGGTCTGGTGCAGCCTGTTCAACGTCGCCGAGCCGGTGGTCCTCGAGTACAGCCTCGACCCCCGGCGGGTCGAGTTCTTCGACCACCGCCGACAGCCGCTCAAAGTCGAGGTCCTGCCCGGCGCCCGGCTGCGCGTGCCGGTGAGCGACCGGGTGCTGATGCGGACGAAGGGCATCGGTCCCGGCGAGATCAACATGGCCCTGCGCGGCGCGCGGGTCGATCGCTTCCCGCCCGAGGCAATCTGGGTGGCGGCCGACCAGGCCGTCGAGGTGACCGGGACCCTGGCCCTGATCGCCCCCCCGCCGACGGTCTACCAGCCGTTGAGCAGCAAGCTCCTGGCCACCACCGGCCGCGGCCGGAACGACGCCCCGGACAGCTTCGCCACCTACCGCGTGACGGTGCCGAAGCCCGGAGCCTACCGGGTCTATCCGCGGATCTGGAGCCTCGACACCAACACCAACTCGTTCTGGCTGGTGCCGCCCGACGGTACGGCCGAAGTTTTCGGCAACTACATCGGCGACTACGACCAGTGGTTGTGGCACCCGCCCACGGTGGTGACGGTGACCGGCACGGAGCTCGTCCTGAAGGTCGGCAATCGGGAGAGCAAGCCGAACGAGAGCCCGCTGCTCAGCGCCATCTGCCTGGTCCCCGCCACCAGCTACTACCAGCCCGAAGATCGCGACGCGGCCGCGGCGCTGTTCAAGAAGTAGGTTCAGGTGCCCGGCGCGAACTGGTAGCCGGGGCAGTCGACGAAGCGCCAGGTCGCGGGTTGCTCCGCCGCAGTCAGGGCCTGCTCGGCCAGGGCCACGGACAGGGTCCGGAACCAGGTCGGGAACATGGCGCCGACCCCGGCCCCGGCGGACAGCTCCGGGTGGCCGTAGGCGAACGGCTCTCCGGGCACGAAGGGAAACCCGCCGTCGGCCGTGCGGGTCGACCGGACCCACGCCACCGCGCCGGCCAGCGCTTCCCGCACCTCGTCGGCCCGGTGGCCGGTGACGTAGCTCAGGCGGGCCAGGGGATCGATGCTGTCGATGTCCTCGCAGGCGGAGCCGCGGTCCGGGTCACTGGGGTGATGGGTCCCGCAGCCGAAGCCGCCAAGCTGGTTCCGGGTCGCCAGCACGCTGTCCACGGCCCGTTCCGGGTAGGGCACCGGCCGGCCGTCGTAGAAGTACAGCAGCCACCAGTGGTAGGCCGCCTGGACACCGTGCGAGAGGCGAATTCGGTCGGTGACCGGCGGGCCCCACAACCCCGTGGCCGGGTCGAGGTGATGGGTGTCGAGCCAGTCCAGCAGCGCCGTCACGGCCCGGCCGGCGGCATCATCGTGGTGCCGGTCCCGCGCGTACTGCAACAAAGTCCCGACGTTGAGGATCTCGTTGCCCGACCAGGCCACGCGCGCGCCGAAGTCGAGCCCGTCGAGCCAGCGGGTGACGCGGTCCGGGTCGGCGTACGGGCGGAGCCAGGTGAACTCCCGCCGCGCCACGCCGCCCAAGGCCGCCAGGGCCGGCAGGACGTGGCAGGTGAGGTGGGTTCGGCCGCACCAGAGCGGGTCGTCGGCGTACCAGCCCTGGCCGAAGATGACCGGGTCACGGTACAGGCCATCGTCGTCCTGGTGCACGTCCAGCCAGGCCAGCCAGGCCTCGCGCTCGCTCAACGCCAGGCCGTCCAACTCGCCGCACAACGACAGCGTCAGGGCGGCGTAGCAGGAGCTGTAGAGCGTCGGTTGGGTGACCTCGCGCGAGTATCGCCAGCGTGGCCCGTCGAGCCGGCAGCCGGCAACGAAATCGAGCACGCCTTGCCGCCAGACGTCAGGCGCGGATCCGGGCACCTTCGGCATCCAACTCGAGGATCAGACTGCGCGCCTGGACGTCGTGGGCCGCCCAGGTCTCTCGCATGGCCTCGGCGACGGCCTCGCACCGGTCGCGGCAGAGGGCCAGCAGGCTGGGGCCGGCGCCGCTGATGACCGCGCCGATGGCGCCGGCCTCGCGGGCCGCCGCGAGCACGGCCTCGGCGCCGGGGATGAGCGGCAGGCGGTAGGGCTGGTGGACCCGGTCCTGCATCGCCGCGCCGACCGCCTCGTCGTCCCCGGCGACGAAGCCGGCGACCAGCAGCGCGGCGCGGCCGATGTTGTAGACGGTGTCCTCCCGGGTGAACCTCCGCGGCAGCACGCGCCGGCTGATGGACGTGAGCAGTTGCTGTTCCGGGATGGCGATCACCGCGCGCAACCCGGCGGGCGGGTCGAGCCGCACGTAGCGGACTCCGTCGCCGTCCTCGGTGGACACCGCCAGCCCGCCGACCAGCGCCGGCACGACGTTGTCCGGGTGACCTTCCAGGCCCGACGCCAGGGCGGCCAGCGCGGCGGTGTCGAACGGCCGGCCGCACAGCTCGTTGGCCGCCACCAGGCCGCCCACCCGCGCCGCGGCGCTGCTGCCCATCCCGCTGCACAACGGGATGCCGTTGGTCTGGTGGATCCGCGCCCCGGCGGGCGCGGCGGGCGCCAGCTCGAAGACGTGGCGCATGGCCACGGCGACCAAATTGCGCCGGCCGGTGGGCAGCTCGCCGGCGCCGTCGCCGTCGATGGTGACCTCGAACCGGGGCCGCTCCAACGGCTCGACCTCGACCCGATTGCGCACCGCCATGGCCAGGCCGAGGCAATCGAACCCCGGGCCCAGATTGGCGGTGGTGGCCGGCACGTCGACGGTCACCTTCGGCACGGTCTACTCCCTCAGACTGGCGCCCAGCTCGCGGCCGGCGGCCTCGATCACCTCGGCGATCACCCGGTCCACCTCGGCATCGGTCAAGGTCCGCTCGGGGTGGCGGAAACGCAGGCTGTAGGCCAGCGAGCGAGCCCCGGACGGAATGCCCTGACCGCGGTAGACGTCGAACAGGCGCAGATCCTCCAGCCACTCGCCGGCGACCTGCCCGATCACCTGGGCCACCTCCTTGTGGGTCACCTCGCGCGGCACCACCAGGGCCAGGTCCCGGAGCGCCGCCGGCTGCCGCGGCAGCGCGCGGTGGATGCGCCGCGTGTCCGCGTGGTCGAGCAGCCAGCCGAGATTGGCCTCGAACGCCACCACCGGGACGCGGATATCGTAGCGGTCCCGGACCTGTTCCGCAACCTCCCCGAACACCGCCACCACCTGGCCGTCGACCACCATCCGCCCGGCCCGGCCCGAGGCGAACACCGGCTCGCGGCAGACCTCGACCGTCACCTGGTCGATCCGCAGCTCCTCGAAGACCAGATCGAGCACGCCCTTGGCGTCGAACACGTCAGCCACCAGCAACACCGGATCCACGTTCCAGTCGGCGCTGAGCACCCGCCCGGTCAACGCCCCGGCGAGGGTCCGCTCCTCGATCGCCGGGAGCGGCAGCGTCTCGGCGGTCCGCCCGGTGGCCAGCCGCCCGGCGTCGGCCGCCGCCTGGTCGGTCACGGTTCGATCCAGCCCGGCGTAGGTCCGACCGAGCTCGAACACCCGCACCGTCTCGGCGTGGAGCGACAGGTTGCGGCCGACCACCTCCAGCATGGACGGCAGCATCGACCAGCGCAGCACGCTGTAGTCCTCGCTCAGCGGGTTCTCGAGGCGCACCGCGCCGACTGCCTCGAGATCGGTCTCGAAGCCGCCCCGGGCCATGGCCGCCGGGCTGGTCAGACTGAAGGTCTGGACCTCGTTCAGCCCGCAGGCCAGGAGCAGCTCGCGCAGCCGGCGCTCGAGTTGTTGGCGGGCGTCCAGCCGGCCGGTTCGCCGAGCCGCCGGCGGCACGCTGAAGGCGATCTTGTCGTACCCGTGCAGCCGGCCGATCTCCTCGATCAGATCGACCTCGCGCTCCAGGTCCGGCCGCCGCGTGGGCACCGTGACCTGAAGCCGGCCCTGGTGCTCGGTCACCCCCAGCGCCAGGGCGCCCAGGTACGCGGCCATCGCCGGCGCCGAGAGCGAGGTGCCGAGGAAGCTGTTGCACCGCTCCGGCCGGAGGACCACCAGCTTGGGCTCGAACTCCCGCGCCTTGACGTCGACCAGGCCGGGTGCCGGCAAACCGCCGGCATGGGCCGCCAGGAGGCCGCAGGCGCGCTGCAGCGCGAGCACGGTCAGGTTCGGATCGACGTGGCGGGCGAAGCGGTAGGAGCTTTCCGACTCCAGCCCGAGCCGGCGCGCGGTGCGGCGGATATTGGGCCCGTGGAAGTGCGCCGCCTCCAGCAGCACGTGGCGCGTGCGCTCGGTCACCTCGGTATTGGCGCCGCCCATCACCCCGGCCAGGGCCACGGCGCGCTCACCGTCGGTGATCAGCAACTGCTCCTCGGTCAAGGTCCGCTTGACGTCGTCCAGGGTGACCATGACCTCGCCCGCCTCGGCCCGCCGGACGACGATCCGGTCGCCCAGCAACTCGTGGTCGAAGGCGTGCAGCGGCTGGCCCAGCTCAAACAGCACGTAGTTGGTGACGTCCACCAGGATGTCGATGGGCCGCTGCCCGCAGGCCAGCAGCCGCCGCTGCAGCCACTCGGGCGAGGGACCCGAGCGGACCTCGCGGACCACCGCCGCCGAGTACCGCGGGCACTCGTCGGGCGCGGCCAGCTCGACCGTCACCCGCCCCGCGATGCTCGCGCCGCCGCTCGGCACCGCGCCGAACTCAGGCCGCTTGAGCGGCGCGCCGGTGCCGGCGGCCACCTCGTGGGCGAGGCCCAGAATCGACAGGCAGTCGCCGCGATTGGGGGTGATCTCGGCCACCAGCACCTCACCGCCCAGGCCGGCCGGGGCGGCGACGATCTCCTCGATCTCGATCCCCAGCCGGACCAGCAACTCGGCCAGCTCGCCGGCCGAGAGCCCGCTGTCGACGTATTCGCTCAGCCATTCCGTCGGGATGCGCATGGTCGTACCCCTCGCTCAGAACTGGGACAGGAAGCGCAGGTCGTTCTCGAAGAACAGCCGGATGTCGTCGATCCCGTATTTGAGGATCGCCAGCCGCTCCAGGCCGACCCCGAAGGCGTAGCCGGTGAACCGCTCGCTGTCGTAGCCGACGTTGGCCAGCACCTGGGGATCGACCATCCCGCAGCCGAGCACTTCCAGCCACCGCCCGTTCGGGTCGGCCGGGTCGGTGCTGATGCCCTCCTGCCCGCGCCAAATCGCCATCTGGGCGCTGGGCTCGGTGAACGGGAAGAAGTCGGGCGTGAAGCGGCAGATGACGCCCTCGCCGAACAGCTCCCTGGCCAGCGCGTAGAGCGTGCCCTTGAGGTCGCCGAAGCTGACGCCCTGGTCGACCAGCAGGCCCTCGACCTGATGGAAGGTGTGGCAGTGCGTGGCATCGACCGCGTCGCGGCGGTAGACTCGGCCCGGGGCGATGATCCGCACCGGCGGCTCGTGGGTCTCCATGTAGCGCACCTGCACCGCCGAGGTCTCGGTCCGCAGGACCACCTCGTCGGTGACGTAGAAGCTGTCGCGGTCGTCCCGGGCCGGGTGATCCTCGGGAATGGCCAGCGCGGTGAAGTTGTAGTAGGACAGCTCCACCTCCGGCCCGTCGGCGATGGTGAAGCCGAACCCGGCGAAGATGTCCACCAGTTCGTTGAGCATCAGGGTCAACGGGTGGCGCCGGCCCGGCCGCGGGACCCGGCCGGGCAGGGTCACGTCGAGCTCGCGCTCGGCCTCGGCCCGTTGCCGCGCCTGTTCGGCCAACTCGGCTTGCCGGCTCTCGAACAGCGCCTCGAGGTCCTTGAGGATGGCGTTGCGCAGCTTGCCGACCAGCGGACGCTCCTCGACCGGGACGTGCTTCATGTCCGGCAGGCCAACGGTCAGGACGCCCTTCTTGCCGAACACCCGGACCCGAGCCTCCTCCAGCTCCCGCAGGTCGGCCGGCGCCGCCAGCATCGTGCGGGCCTCGGCCTCCAGCGCACGCAGTCTGTCTTCCATCGGGCTCGCTCCCAAACAACGACGCCACCGCTTTCGCAGGACGAAAGCGATGGCTGCTTCCGCGGTACCACCCGCGTTGCCGCGTCGCCGCGGCCGCTCCGGCCCGATAACGGGGGCAACCGGGACGTGACCGTCCGGGGCTCCGGAGTGAACTTCGGCTCGAGCCGCGAGGGTCGGCTTCCAGTCGCGACCGACCTCCCTGATCCCGCGGGGCTCCCGAGCTTACTGCGCTCCTTCCACGCCCGCCTTCAATCCGTATTGTCGCACACTTTCGTACGCCGCCACCGCCGCCGCCGCGGCGACATTGAGCGATTCGACTCCGGCCTGCATCGGCACCCGGCGGCCTTCGCCGCAGGCCAGCCAGGCCGCGCTCGGCCCGTGGGCCTCGTTGCCCACCACCACCGCGATGGGGTGAGGCAGCGGAGCGTCGTACAACGTCTGCTCGGCCCCCGCGTCCAACACCACCACGCCGCGGCCGTCCTGGTCGAGCCGCCGCCGCGCCTGGTCGCCGGTGACCTGGTACCAGGCCACCTTGACCACCGACCCGGCGGTTGCCCGAACCACCTTCGGCGAGAGCGGGTCGGCGCAGCCGTCGCACAGCATCACGCCGGCGCCGACCGCGTCCGCGGTCCGCAAGACCGTCCCGACGTTGCCCGGATCGCGGACCTCGTCGAGCACCAGCAGCCGCTCCGGCAACAACTCACCGACCTCCCTGGCCGGGCGGCGCACCAGAGCCAGGCAGCCGGCAGGCGTCACCTGAGCGCTGACCGAGGCCAGCACCGCGGCGTCGGCCAACTCGACCGCCACCCCGGCCGCCATCAGCTTCCGCGTCAGCGGCGCCTCCGGCTCGCTCACCAGCGCCTGCTCGAGGGCGGCGCCGGAAACCAGCATGGTCTCGATGGCGCGGGCGCCCTCGACCAGAAACAAGCCGCTCCGCTCGCGGCCCTTGCGGGTGTGCAGCGAGCGGGCCAGCTTGAGCAGCCGGTCAGGCGGACTGCGCAGCACCCGCGAGCGCCGCGGCGGCCTGTTCGGCGATGGCGCCGAAGGCGGCCGGATCGGCGATGGCCAGCTCGGACAACGCCTTGCGGTCGATGACGATGCCCGCCTCGCTGAGACCTTTGATGAACACGCTGTAGCTCAGGCCGTGGAGCCGGGCCGCGGCGTTGATCCGGGTGATCCACAGCCGCCGCAGGTCGCGCCGCCGCTGGCGCCGGTCGCGGTAAGCGTAATCACCCGATTTCAGGATCTGCGTCTGAGCGGCCTTGAACTGCTTCGACTTGGCGCCGAAATAGCCCTTGGCCTGCGACAGAACCTTATTGCGACGGCGGCTTCCCACCGTGCCTCGTTTCACGCGCATGGACAGCTCTCCGTCAGCCGGTGATCATCTTCCGCACCGCGCTGTCGTCCGCGCGGTGCAGCACCTCGGTCTCGCCCGCCGCCCGCTTCCGCCGGCTGGACTTCTTGGTCAGCAGATGGGCGAACCGCCCGCGGCGCCGCACGATCTTGCCACTGCCCGTCAACTTGAACCGCTTCTTGGCGGCGTTCCGGGTCTTGCCTGTCTTGCCCACACTAGTCTCCTCGAACCTGGCGCCGCTGCACGCGCTATCTGTCGCCACGTTCCTCGTCGTCCGGCTCGTCCTCGTCGTCCGGCTCGACCACGGCGACGTCCGCCGTGTCCCCGTCGGCCGGCTCGTCCTCGTCGTCCGGCTCATCGTCCGCGTCCGGCTCGGCATCTTCGGCCGGCTCGTCACCCTCGGCCGACTCGCCCGCGGCCATCTCCGCCGCGTCGTCGTCCTCGTCGTCCGGCTCCTCGCCCCTCGCCGCCGCCTCGGCCTCGTCCAGCACCATCGCGGCTTCGTCCTCGGCCGACATCCGCGTGCCGATGGCCTCCGGTCGCGGCGCCACGATCAGGAACATCTTCCGCCCTTCCATGGACGGCTGGGTCTCGATCTCGCCGACTTCTTCCACCGCCTCGGCCAGCCGGATCAGGATCCCCGTGCCCAACTCCCGGTGGGTGATCTCCCGGCCCCGGAAGCGGACCTCGACCCGGACCTTGTGGCCCTGCCGCAGGAACTGCTCGGCCTTGCGCCGCGTGACCATGAAGTCGTGGTCATCGGTCGACGGCCGGAGCCGCAAGCCCTTGACTTCCAGGCTCCGCTGCTTCCGCCGCTGGTCCCGCTCGCGCTGCTTCTGCTCGTAACGGTACCGGCCCCAGTCCATGATCCGGCACACGGGCGGATCGGCCTCGGGAGAGACCTCGATCAGATCGAGACCGACCTCGTCGGCGGCGTCGATGGCTTCCCGGACGGTAACCACGCCGCGCTGCTTGCCGTCCTCACCGATCAACCGAACCCGCGGAACGCGGATCTCATGGTTGCGGCGCGGCCTCTTCTCCGGTGCCTCCGGGCGCACATGCCTTCGTCTGATGGCGACTTCCTCCTCGCACGGCGGATGGTCCGCCTTCCCATTATAACGGTGGGAACCGGCCTTCTGACAAGAGTCTTTGGGTGAAAACGTCCAGCGGCATCGGCCCGTGGTCCTTCATCCCGCGTTCGCGGACCGCGACCTGCCCGGATTCGGCCTCGCGTCCGCCGCACACCAGGATGTACGGGATCTTGCGGCTCTCGGCCTGGGCGATCTTCGCCTGCATCCGCTCGGCGCGGTCGTCCAGCTCGATCCGGAAGCCCTCGGCGTTCAGCCGCTCGGCCACCTGCGCCGCGTAGTCGACGTGCGGCGGCGCGACCGGCACCACCACCGCCTGGGTCGGCGCCAGCCAGACCGGAAACACTCCGCCGGTATGCTCGATCAAGATCCCGAAGAATCGCTCGAGACTGCCCAGCAGCGCCCGGTGGATCATCACCGGCCGCGCCCGCTGGTCGCTCTCGGTGACATACGTCAGGTCGAACCGCTCCGGCATGTTGTAGTCGAGCTGACAGGTGCCGAGCTGGTGCCGGCGGCCCAGGGCGTCGGAGACCATGAAGTCGATCTTCGGCCCGTAGAACGCGCCCTCGCCTTCGGCCACCCGGTAGGCCACGCCGCGGTCGTCCAACGCCCCGCGCAGCAGCCGCTCGGCCAGCTCCCAGCTCTCCGCGCTGCCGACCGACTTCTCCGGCCGCGTGCCGACGTCGATCCGCACGTCCTCGAAGCCGAACAGGTTGTAGACCTCCAGGAGCATGTCGATGAAGGCGTTGACCTCCGGCCCGATCTGCTCGTTGGTGCAGAAGATGTGCGCGTCGTCCTGGCAGAAGGTCCGCACCCGGGTCAAGCCGGCGGTCACCCCCGACGGCTCGTAACGGTGCAGCCGGCCGAAGTCGGCGTAGCGCACCGGCAGGTCCCGGTAGCTGTGCAGTCGCGAGCCGAACATGATCGCGTGGGCCGGGCAGTTCATCGGCTTGACCGCGTGCCGTTGACCCTCCAACTCGACGAAGTACATGTTCTCCAGGTAGCTGGAGAGATGGCCTGACCGCTCCCACAGCTCGACCGCCATGACCTGCGGGGTGATCACCTCATCGTAGCCGTAGCGCCGGTAGCCCGAGCGGATCAGGTCGACCAGCCGGTGGTAGATGAACGCGCCGTCGGGGAAGAAGAATGGGCTGGCCGGCGCGACCTCGTCGAACCAGACCAGGTCCAGCTCCCGCCCCAGCTTGCGGTGGTCCCGCTTCTCGGCCTCCTCGCGCAGCTCGAGATAGCCGCGCAGCGCCTTGGCGTCGGGAAACGACGTGCCGTAGATGCGCTGCAGCATCTTGTTGCGGCTGTCCCCGCGCCAGTACGCGCCGGAGCTGCCCAGCAGCTTGACGGCGCCGATCCGGCCGGTGCTCGGCACGTGCGCCGGACCGCGGCAGAGGTCGACCCAGACGTCGTCGTTCCAGTAGACGCTGACCGTCTCGTCTGCCGGAATGCCCTCCAGAATCTCGATCTTGTACGGCTCGCCCAACTTCTCGAACAACTCCCTGGCCTCGTCCCGGCTCAACTCGACCCGCCGAAACGACTGGTCGGCGGCGATGATCTCGCGCATCTTGTCCTCGATGCGGGCCAGGTCGTCGGGGGTGAAGGGGCGATCGACGTCGAAGTCGTAATAGAACCGGCCGTCTTCCAGCGGCGGGCCGATGGTGACCTTGGCTTCCGGGAACAGCGCCTGCACCGCCTGGGCCATGATGTGCGCGGTGCTGTGCCGATAGATGGTCTGCCCGTCGTCGTCGCGCCAGGTGACGAAGACCACCTCGGCGTCGGCTGCCAGCCGGTGGTCGAGGTCGACCAGCCGGCCGTCCACCCGAGCCGCCAGGGCCGCCTTCGCCAGGCCGGGGCCGATGGCCTCGGCCACCGTCGTCAGGGCTACTCCCGGGGCAAAGGGCAGCGCGGATCCGTCGGGCAACGAGACCTTGATCTCGGCCATTGCAGTCCCTCCTTTCCGGGAATCGCCACGCACGAAAAACCCCTGGTCGGCGGGCCAGGGGCAGGGCAGGGATCACACCGTCTGGTTGCTTGGAGACGTCGCAGTCACCTCCCCAGCCGTTGCCGGCACCGGCCGCCAGGCCCGCATCATAGCACGGGTGCCGCCGGACGCCAAGCCGAACCGCGACCGAGTCCTCTCCGCTGTGCCCCTGCGCCGCGCTCCCTCCGGGCCGCCGGCCGCTCCTCGCATCGGCCAGCGCCGCGAAGCCGTCCCGAACCCCTCGGAACCGGCACCGCGTCCACCGAGTCCACACCGCCCGAACACGATCCTCACGCCGTCCGGGCGAAGTGGTGCATAATGGGCCGCAGGGAGGCACGCATGAGGTCCCTGATCCGACGCTGGAGTCTGCTCTTCTCGTTCCTGGCCGCGGCCGGCCGGGTGGCCGCTGTGCCGGCGCTGTTGCCCACCACCCAGGGCGACGAGTCGCTGCTGCCGCCGGTCGCGGCCGACGCGCCGGCCGCGCTGCACGCGGGGCCTTGGGTGCAGGAGGTCTCCGCCCAAACCACCACCCTCATGTTCGAGACCACCGCGCCGCTGGCGGTGACGGTGACCTTGCGCCTGGCCGTCGGCGGGAACATCCTGGCCGAGGTGACCGACCGGCCGGTGCGGATTCACGCGGTCAAGGCCACCGGCCTGACGCCCGGCACCACCTATCACTACACCCTCACCGCGCCCGATGCGGACAAGCCCCTGGCTGCTGGGGAGCTGACCACCTGGCCGGAGGATCTCTCCACCGTTCGCTTCTTCGCCTACGGCGACACGCGGACGCGGCCAGACGAGCACCGCCGCATCGCCGAAGCCATGGCGGCCGGCGCCGCGGACCATCTGTTCGTCCTCCACAGCGGTGACCTGGTCGCCGACGGCCGGGTCTATAGCCAGTGGCAGGACCAGTTCTTCGGGCCGGCCCAGGCACTCTTCGCCCGGCTGCCGGTCTACGCCGTGCCGGGCAACCACGAACGCGGCTCGGAGTTGTTCCGCGCGTACCTGGCGCAGCCCGCGCCGGAATGGTACTTCAGTCTGCGCGTGGGGCCGGTCCACCTGACCTGCATCGACAACTACCGCGATCTGGCCGAGGGCGAGGCCTGGCGCACGACCGATCAGGGGCGGTGGCTGGTCGCCGATCTGGAGAAGGCCCAGTCGGCGCCGTGGCGGATCGCCATGTTCCACACGCCACTCTACTCGCTCGGACCGCACGGCAAGCTGGACGATGCCGGCCGGCCCAAGGAATCGGCGATGCGCTTCGCCCGCGAGAAGCTGGAGCCGCTGCTCCGCGCCAACGGCTACCAGCTCACCATCAACGGCCACGACCACGTCTACGAGCGGAGCGAGAAGGACGGGTTGACCATGATCACCGCCGGTGGCGGCGGCGCGCCGAACTATGCCCAAGGACCGCCGGCGCAGAACCCGTACAGCAAGATCTTCCTCAGCACCACCCACTACTGCGACTTCACGGCCGACGAACACACGCTGGAGTGCCGGGTCTACGACGGGGCCGGGCAGCAGATCGACCGGTTCATCCTGCGGCGATAGCCAAGTCGCGGAGCAGCGCCAGGGTCTCCCGCCAAGACCCCGGATCGCCGCCCAGGACGTCGGTGGCGGCGAACTGGTGGTGGTCGTCCAGATACGCCTCCAGCTCGTCCAGAGCGGCCCCCAGCCGCCCGTCGTCGGCCTCGCCGTCCCGCCGGCCGTAGCTCATAGCCAGCACCACGGCGAAGCGACGGCCGACCTCCAAGCAGTGGGCGAACCAGGCCACGTCCGGATCGTGGGTCAGCGCCTGCGCCGCCTCGGCTTGGACCAGCGCCTGCTCGGTCGCTTCAGTCCGCCGCAACCACAGCTCGTGCAGCTCCGCGGGCGTACGCTCCGGCCGAATCACATCCCCGGCCAAGCGGCGGACTTCACGGGTGATGGTCCACCAGATCCGCGCCACCGGCCCGCGCGTCGGGTCGCCGGACAGGTATGCCAGCCGCATCCGGCCGCCGGCCGCCTCGCCCCACAGGCGTTCACAGGCGCGGTGCAGCAGCCCGCCCTCGCCGAAGATCGACTCCGGCCGGTGCGTCCCCGACGCCACGGCGTCGAATAGCGCGTCGGCCGCCGCGGCGTCGGTCAGGCACTCGGCCCAGGGCGACGCGGCCCCCGCCCACAGCAGCTCGGCGTTGAGCAATTGCACCGGGTCCTCGTGCACCCCGCCGTTGGACAGACAGACCGACTCCGCCCCTGAGTAGACCGGCGCCATCGTGGCCGAGACGTTGGTCAGATCGTCGCTGTTGTAGTTGTCGCCGCCGGCGAAGGCGATCACGTGGACGCCGTGGCCGCAGCCGGCCTGGTCGAGCGCCCGCCGAAGCTGGCCGACGCGCGGCGTGCCGTCGGGATCGAGCAACTGCTCCCGGATCGCGAACTCCACTCCGGCGGCCGGGCCGATCAGGCTGCTCAGCAGGCCGAAGTACTCGACCTCGCGCCGCCACACCTCCGGCTGGCCAGGCTCCAGCCGGTGGCTGTAGACCGGCGAAGTGAAGATAAGGGTCAGGTCCCGCGCCGGGTCGTAGTCGCCGTCGGCCGGCAGGGCACCGAGGTGGTCGCGCACGCGGCGGAACCAGAGCGCCAGGGCGCCGGCCTGGCCCCGCAGATCGGTCAGCTCGTCCGACGGCCAGCGCCGCCGGCAGTCGTCGCAGCGCAGCAGCCAGGCGCGGCGGCTCTCCTCGAACGTGCCGGTGTCGATGTCGTGGAGGTACAGGAACCCGGGCTGGACGACGCTCACGAACCGCTCCAGCTCCGCCAGCTTGGCGGCCTGCAGCGCCTCGTTGGAGGGACAGGTCCCGTACCGCCGGGACTCGGCGTGGCCGGCCATGCCGCAGCACAGGTACTCGGGTCCGTCGGGGTAGGGCCGGCGGTTGAGGTAGACCTGCCCGTGGTACCCGCAGCGGTAGATCTCCGAGCGCTGGTAGGCGGTGCCGTATCCGGCTGCGTAGCCGGCGAAGGTCAGCCGTATGCCGCGCCGCCGGGCGTAGCCGGTGCAGTGCCTCACCAACTCGGCGTAGTGCGGCGTCCGGTCCAGGTCCCAGCCAAAGCCGTCGAACCAGACCTGGTTGATCTTGTACCGGAAGCATTGGTCGAGCTTGCGTTCGAGCCGCGCGCAGACGGCCTCCAGCCCGTCGCCCCAGTCGTACGCCCAGCGGTTGCACTCGACGTTGATTAGCCAGTCGGCGGCGCAGCGGAAGCGGAACGCGGGGTAGTCGGTCAGGCTCAGCATCGGCAGCGCCACGCCGCCATTCGCGTCCCGCGCCAATTGCAGCACGGTGGCGGCGGCCCGCAGCAGGCCCTCCGGCTCGGCCGCCAGCGCCGTGACGCCGTCGGGCCTTACCTCCAGCGTGTACGCCTCGGGTCGCTGATCCCGAGACAAGCCTCGGGCGAACTCGGCGTCGGGCTGCACCAGCATCCGGACCGGCGTCAAGCCCGGCGCCGGCTGGCCCGCGAGCGGCGCGCCGAGCCGCCGCGCCACGATCTCGGCGGCGAACGACCCCGGCTGGCCGACCACGCACCACCGGTCCGGACGCAGCGTCACCGACCCGGCGCCGCGCTCGACCCGCCTCGGCGTCGGCCAGACATCCACCTGCTGCTCATCCGCCACGAGTCACCTCGACCAGCTCTCCCGGTTCGGGGACGAAGCTGTCAGGGAAGATCGCCCGAGCGGCGGCCAGGCCGGCCACCCGGCCGTCGGGTAGGGAGTGGACCAGCGCCAGGCGCCGGACACCCGCCTCGGCGGCGATCACCGCGGCGTCCGGCGCGCCGGAGTGGCCGTGCTGGTTGGCCTCGTCCCGCAACGCCTTCGGCCCGGCGGTGGCGTCGTGGATCAGCAAGTCGGCGCCGCGGGCGTGCTCGGCGATGGGCGGGTGGAAGGCGGTGTCGCCGGTAAACACCGTCACCGCGCCGGACGAGAGCTCCTCGAACCGGTAGCACAGCCCGGCGACCGGGTGGCGGGTGGCGCAGGTGGTCAGCCGGAGACCGCCGATTTCGTACTCGTCTCCCGGCGACAGCGGCCTCAGCTCCAACTCGGGTCGGTGCCCGAAGCGCTCGACCTGCAAGAAGTCCTTGGCCAACTGCACCACCAGCCCCAGATCCTCGGCCGGTCCGACGATGGTCAACGGTCCGGCGTCCGGCCGGTCCTTGCGCTTCATCCACCGGTAGAACAGGATCTGCGGCAACCCCACGTAGTGGTCGTGGTGCAGGTGGGTGAAGACCAGGTGGGTCAGGTCCAGCGGCGTCAAGCCGTACGACATGAGCCGAGTCGCCCCGTACCAGCCGGTGTCGATCAGCACCTGCTCGTCGACCAGGTAGCTAGCCGTGTCGTCGCCCACCCGCGGCACCGCCGCGTCCGTACCCAGGAACCGTAAGTTCATCGCGTTGCTCTCCACGCAGGCTATAGCACTCGGCCGGCACGGCGTCAAAACCGAAAGGGGTCAGGTCTTGCAATCGCCCATTTGTGCGATTGCAGGACCTGACCCCATGGATACTGCGTTGCAGTTTATCATCAAGTGGATGCTGGTTGACGCATCAGGGCCTGGCTGGCACTCTACCGGTAGGGATGGCGGACATGGTGCGGGTGCCGGAGCGGTTCGACTTGGCGATCGTGGGAGCCGGCCCGGCCGGGCTGTCGACGGCCTGGCATGCCGCCCGGGCCGGGCTGAGCCACGTGGTCCTGGAGCGCGGCTGCATCGCCGACAACATCCGCCGGTTCCCGACCAATCTGGTGTTCTACTCCACCCCCGAGCTGATCGAGCTGGGCGACGTGCCGTTGATCGCCACCGGCGCCAAGCCGACCCGGACCGAGGCGTTGCACTACTACACCCGGTTCGTCATGGCCCGCGACCTCAATGTCCGGACGTATGAAGAGGTCGTCACCGCCGCGGTGGTCGAGGGCGGTTTCCGGCTGGTCACCCGCTCGCACGTCGGCCTCGAGCGCGCCTACCTGGCTCGTCAGGTCGTCTTGGCTTTCGGCGCCTACGACGCGCCGAATCGGCTGGGTGTGCCCGGTGAAGATCTCCCCCACGTGTCCCATTTCTTCGACGAGCCGGAGCGGTACCACGGCCGCGACGTGTTGATCATCGGTGGCAAGGGCTCGGCCTCCGAGGCGGCGCTGCTGATCTGGCGGGCCGGCGGCCGAGTGACCATGAGCTACCGCCGGACGGCCTTCACCGGGCTCAAGTACTGGATCGCGCCCGACCTGGAGAACCGCCTCGCCGAGGGCTCCATCACCGCCTATCTGCCCTCCCGCGTGCGCGAGATACGGCCCACGTCAACAGTCCTGGAGCTGCGCGACGGGGAGCTGCTCGAAGTCCCCGCGGATTTCGTCCTGGCGCTGATCGGCTACCAGCCGGTGGTCGAGCTGTTCGACCAGCTCGGGGTCGGGTACGAGCCCGACAGCAAGCGGCCGCGGCTCGACCCCGATTCGCATGAGAGCAACGTGGCCGGGGTGTATGTCGCCGGCTGCATCTGCGCCGGGAACATCGGCCACGAGATCTTCATCGAGAACGGCCGGCTGCATGGCGAGGCTATCGTCCGGCACATCGTCGCCGGCCGCTGAGGCCGCTTGCGTCCGACCCGGCCCTGTGTCTTGAATCTGCGTCAGCCCTACCGGGCCAGGAGAGAACAATGCGCAGGCGGGCCTTCACGCTGATCGAGCTGCTCGTGGTGATCGCGATCATAGGTACTTCACACTGACAAGAATCGAATCGGGCGCCGCTTCCTCTAACCGGTGATCAGCCACAGAGAGGAGCAAGCGCCCGA
>JAANMW010000089.1_pt1 | contig 89048 bp, 65 predicted proteins | sample 7279671 | NCBI WGS metagenome assembly JAANMW01 (sample SAMN14094541, study PRJNA606508) | bioreactor metagenome | isolation source: A lab-scale SPAN reactor treating ammonium-rich wastewater day 247 | place: Ireland: Galway | collected 2017-09-19 | reverse complement strand
GCAACTACCGGCTGATGACCAAGCCGCGGGCGCTGCTGCGGGCGCAGGTCGCGGGTGGTCGGGCTTAAGGAACCAGCATTCTATACTGTCCCCGTATTTATGGAAATAGGTATACTGCACCCGGATTTCTACGGAAGCAGGTTGGGGCGGCTAGGTCTTCAGCCGAACGTCGTAGTACGCGGTCGATTCGAGCGGCAGCCGGCCGCCGTCCAGGAGCTGCTGGAACGGGCTGGCCAGATTCTCCAGCGGCAGCTCGACCAACCCGCGGCGGCGGACCGATTCGTACACCGCCTGGACCAGCTCCAGCGTCGCCCGGCCGTGCCGCGCCGCGTTGCGCGGCTCGGGGCCGCCCGCCAACCACTCTAGCAGCGCCGCGAACTGGGTCGTGTCGGGCAGCGGCTCGACCGGCTGCCAGCCGTTGGCGAACCGGTACAGGTCCTTCCAGCCGACCAGCTTGAGCATCCCTTCGGTGCCGTGGATGAACACGTCGTCGGGCAGGCCGACGGCCGGCGTGTCGGTCTCGATCACGTACCGCGCGCCGTTCGACCAGGCGATCACCGCCGCCGCCCGGTCCTCGATAGGCTCGCGTCGCTCGTGCCGATTGGTGCGCCGCTCGAAGTTGGCCATGACCCAGGTTGCCGGGCAGTCCAGCCACCAGGCGGCGCGGTCGATCAGGTGCGAGCCGTTGTTCGCCAAGCCGCCCTCGATCCGCGCGCCAAGCAGCGTCGGCCGGCCGATCGCGCCGTCGGCGATCAGCCTGCGGATGGTCAGGTTGGGCGGCCGAAAGCGATGGTGGTAGCCGATCACCAGCTTCGCGCCGCGGCTCTCGGCGGCGGCCATCATCGCGTCGCACTCGCCCAGGTTGCGGGCCATGGGCTTTTCGCAGAGGATCCCCCGCACGCCCGCTGAGGCCGCGGCGAGGGTGAACTCGGCGTGGCTCCCGGTCCAGGTGCAGATGCTCACCAGATCCAACTCTTCCGCGGCCAGCATGGCCCGCGCGTCGCCGTAGCCGCGGGCCACGCCGTGCGCGTCGGCGAACGCCCTGGCCGCCTCCGCGCCGAGGTCGGCGCAGGCCACCACCTCGACGTTCTCGAGCGCCTGCCAGCCCTTCACATGGGTCTTGGCTATCCCGCCACAGCCGATGATCCCTGCCTTCAGTCGGCCCACTCCGCTGCTCCTCAAAGCGCCCTCGCGCCGGCGAGCAGTTGGCGAGCGGAGCCGGCCGTCCTTCCCGGAGGAGATCCCCGCCGGGTCGGCGAACGCTGCGCCCGAATACGTCGTGGAGGTAAGCACCATGTGCCGACGATTCGCCTGCGTGGCCCTCTCTCTCGCCGCGGCCTGGTCCGGCTGCGCGCCGAAGTCGGTCGAAAGCAACTTGCCGGCGCCGCCGCTGGAGCTGCCCGCCGGACCCGAGGCGGCGCGCTACGCGCTATTGATCTCCAATGCCAACTCCCCGTTCTGGAACGCCGTCGAGGCCGGAGTCAAGGCCGCCGGCACCGAGCTGGGGATCGACGCCCGGCTGGCCCGCAACGACGGCAGCGTCGAGGGTCAGATCCGGTTGCTCAAGGAGGCGCTGGCCAACAAGGACAAGATTCGCGGGGTCGGCGTGTCGGTCATCCGCCCCGACGCCGAAGGCGTGCTCGAGGCGATGAAGGAGCTGCGCGACGCCGGCGTGCCGCTGATCACCATCGACTCCGACTGCGCGCCGGAGCATCGCGCGGCGTTCGTTGGCACGAACAACCTGGAGGCCGGCAAGGCGCTGGGCCGGAAAGCCGCCGAGCTCAAGCCCGAAGGCGGCAAGGTTTGTGTCTTCGTCGGTGACCCGTCAGCGCAGAACGCCATCGATCGGCTGAACGGGTTCAAGGAGGGCGCCGGCGACAAGTTCGAGGTGATCGAGGTCTACAAAGACGACACCGAGCCGGCCAAGGCGCGCAGCAACGTCGAGTCGGCGCTGGTCGCCCACGCCGATGGGAGCGTGATGTTGGGCCTGTGGAGCTACAACGGCCCGGCCATCGCCGACGTGGTCAGCAGCGCCGGCAAGCTGGACAGCGTCCTCTGCCTGACCTTCGACGCCGAGCCGAACCTGTTGCCGATGCTCGAACAGGGCAAGGTCGCCGCGGCGCTGGTGCAGCGGCCGTACGAGATCGGCAAGCAGGGGATCGAGCTGATCCAGGCCCTGGCCACCGACGACGCGGCACTGAAGGCCAAACTGCTGCCCAAGGGCGGGAACTCGGTCGACACCGGGATGGTGGTGGTCACCCCGGCCACCTTCGCCGAGTTCAAGAAGTACCTCGACGAGAAGGGCCTGCAGAGCTCTTGATCAGTCGCGCGCGGGGTCTGCTGCGACGACTGGCCGGCGCGCGGGAGAGCGGTCTGGTGATCGCCGTCGCCGCGGTGGTGGCGGTGATCGCCTGCCGCGGCGACGCGGCCGTCTTCTTCGGCCGCACCAACCAGGCCAACATGCTCCGGCAGATCGGTCTGCTGGGCGTGTTCGCCGTGGGCGAGGCGGTGGTCATCATCGCCGGCGGGATCGATCTCTCGGTCGGCTCGGTGATCGCCTTCACCGGGATGGTCTGCGCGCTGGTGGTGACCTCGTTGTCGGCCGGCCAGCCGGGTGCCGACGTGGCGACGGTGGTGGTCCTGGCCGGGCTGGTCACCGCGGTGGGCGTCGGCCTGGCGGTTGGATTGTTCCACGCGCTGTGCATCACTCGGCTCGGGCTGCCGCCGTTCATCGCCACGTTGGGCACGCTGGCCGGGCTGCGCAGCGCGGCGGAGCTGATCACCGGCTCGGTCCCGGTGACCTGCGCCTATCCCTCGTTCCGCTTCCTCGGCACCGGGCAGACGCCGCTGTACCTGTTCATCATCACCGCCGCGGCGGTGGCCACGCTGATGCGGCGCTCCGCCCTGGGCCGGCAGATCGTCGCCTTGGGCGGCAACGAGGAGGCGGCCCGGCTGAGCGGCCTGAAGGTCGACCGGCTCAAGGCCGTGGCCTACGGTCTGAGCGGCGGGTTGGCCGGTCTGGCCGGGATGATGCACGCGGCCTACATCGGCCAGGGCGACCCCCGCGCCGGGGTGGCCTACGAGCTCCAGGCCATCGCCGCGGTGGTGGTGGGCGGCTGCTCCCTGACCGGCGGCGTCGGCACCATCGCCGGGGTGGTGTTGGGGGTGATCCTCTTGCAGGTCACGCTCAACGGCATCTTCCTGGTGGTCGAGCAGAACTCGACCCAATGGCAGGGGCTGGTGGTCGGCGTGGTGGTCATCCTGGCGGTAGCCCTGAACGCGGCGCGGGAGCGGCGGCGGGGGTGAGGGGGCGGATAGGACGGATCCGACGGATCGGTCGTATCGGTCAGACACGTCGCAGGAGCGCCGGGAACCACCCCATCATCGCAAGGAGGAACCCGCCGCCAGCCGGCGAAGGTACCCGTGTCGTTGCACGACGGCATCAGGGAAGGGGGGCACCATGTCCGACAGGGGTGCTTGTCCGAAGTGCGGGGCCGAGACCGACCCCAGCGCATCCGTCTGCCCGAGTTGCAGGGCCGAGCTGGCTCACGCGGAGGCGAGTCCCGCCGCGCCGCAGACGCCGGCCGGTCCGTCCGCCGGCTTGAAGGCGGCCCGTTTGCTGGCCGGCATCGGCCTGGCCGTAGCTGCGCCGCTAGTGGGCCTGCTCATCTTCCTCAACTTCGCGATGCAGTTCCAGGGCCAAAGCTGCGAGGGTCTGATCCTCTACATGGGCTGCCTGGTCCTGGTCTTGTTGATCGTGAACCTGTTGCTCAATGTCGATTACTCCGGCCGGCGCGGTCAGGAGCCTGCCGGGCCGTCGGCCCTGCTGACGGTGGGGCGCCTGCTGGCGGCTCTGTTCGCCGCTCTGTCGGCGCCCTTCCTGTGGTTCGGGCTGCGCTATGAGATGGATAGCTTCAGGTACCCATCCTCCGGTGGCAACCCGCTCCTGGCGTTTGCCCTGGTCGTCGCGGTCTTCGTGCTGCAGATCGGGCTGATTGCGGCGCTGGGGCGGCGGTGGTCGGAGGGTTGGTATGTGGTGTTCGTGCTGGCCGCGGGGATGGCCTTGTTCGCCCTGCCCCTCGGCCTGGTGATCGCCGGGCCGCTGATTTTCTGGTGGCTCAAGCCGCGGACCAAGGCTTGGTTCGGGGTGCCTGGTTGATGACGACCCGGGGGCGTGCGCCATGTCCGACAAGGTTCCGTGTCCAGACTGTGGGGCGGCCAACTACCTGACCGATGACGTCTGCCTGAGCTGCGGCGCCGACCTCCGGCCGCGACGCAGCCTGCCCATCGCGGAGGCTCCGGTGACGCCCCGGCCGGCGCCGGCCTGCGTGGGACCCACCGTGGCGGCCTTCGCACGCGCCGCCGCGTTGGTCGGCCTGGTCGTCGCTCCGTTGCTCTTCGGGAGCCTGTGGCTGCTGGGCGCCGCGCTGGCGCTGACCTACGGGCCCGACCTGAGCGAGCTGAACCGGCTGGTCGGGGCGCTGGCGCTGGTCTGGATCGCGTTCAACGCCTTCGTCTACGCCGCCGCGGGGAGCCGCCTCAGTCAAGGTCCGGCCGGCGCTCGGGAACTGCCCGCCGTCGTGCACGTCGCGCGGCTGATGGCGCTGATTGCCATCGCCTGCCTGCTGCCAACCATGGTCCTGTGCGCCACCGTCGGCCTGGCCGCGTCCGAGGGTGGCGCCTCGCCGAACGGGCCGTTCCTGTTCCTATGGTTCCTGTTCTCCGGCGCGATGCTGGCGTTGTACCTCTGGCTGATCGTGGCCCTCGGACGGTCCAGCCAGGCGGCTTGGGTGGTCCAACTCGTCCTGGCGGCGCTGTGGGCGGCGGGAGGATTCCCAATCGGCACGGTGGTCGCCGGCGTGCTGCTCTACTACTGGCTTCAGCCCGAGACCAAGGCCTGGTTCGGGATGACGTGAGCGCCTGGCGGCGGCCGTCCACGCCCTGCTCAGGCGGTGGCAAGCAGCCGCTGCGCTATGGAGGACGCAGGCGGTCGCCGGTGAACTCAGACGAGGTCGTCTCGCGACGACATGCGGGGGCTTGTGTGATGCCCGATGATGTCGCCTGTCCCCTCTGCGGGGCCGTCAACGATCCGGCGGACGCTTTCTGCCTGAGCTGCGGGGCTGACCTCGACCCAGCGACTCCGCCTGGGCCGCCCGCCACCGCCGAATCGCCGGTCGCGGCGCCCATCGCGAGGAAGGGCGTCTTCCTGCCCGTGGCGGTCTATGGCGGGCTGTGGCTGGCCCTGGCTTGGCTGGCCGTTACGGCTGGTGAAGGGAGTTCCCCGTACGAGAACCCGGCGGGAGCGATCGGCCTGTTCGGTTCGACGGGTCTGGCGTTCGTGGCCCTGTGGCGATGGCTCAAGTCGATCGAGAACGATGTCCGCGACGACCCGGACAAGCCGGGCCTGGTGTGGCTCCTGGCCATTCCGCCCGGCGTTGAGCTGGCCCGGTTCCTGGATGCCGCCAACGTGACGCGCATTCTCGGGGGTGGCTTGTGCCTCCTGCGCGGCATGCTGCGGAAGTGGGAGCAGCATCCTGAAGCGAGCGAGCTCCTCTTCTGGGTCTGCGGCTGCCTGGTGCTGGCCTATGTCGTGGTCGGCATCTGGTTGTGCGTCGCCCTCACCCGGGGGTGGCGTTCGGGCTGGTACGTGCAGATCCCGGTGATGCTGCTCTGGCTCACGCGCAAGAACCTGGTCGACCGGCTGGCCGGCCTATACCTGCTGGCGCTGTGGTTCCGCCGCGAGACCCGCGCCTGGTTCGGCCTCCGCTGACGCCGCCGGCCGGCCTACTCGCCCGCCGCTTCGCTGGGCAAGGGGATCTCGCGCTGACCGTCGCCGGGCTCCTCGGCCTGGCCGAACAGCTTGTGCCGGACGCGTTGGCAGAAGTTGCTGGAGAAGAACCGGTCGAGCACCACGTAGAACACCGGCGCCGCGACCAGGGTCAGCAGGAGCGCGAGGATCTGGCCGCCGACGATCACGCCACCGGTGGTCCGGTTGGTGGCCGCGCCGGTGCCGCGGGAGAGGACCAGCGGGATCATGCCCGCCACGAACGCGCAGGTGGTCATCAGGATCGGCCGCAGTCGGTCGCGCGCCGCCTGGACCACGGCATCGTGCAGATCATAGCCGTGGCCGCGCAACTGGTTGGCCCGGTCGATCTGCAGGATGGCGTTCTTCTTGACCACGCCCAGGAGCACCAGGATCCCCAACATGCTGAAGATGTTCAGCGAGCTGCCGGTCAGGATGATCGACAGAATCGCGAACGGCACCGTCAGCGGCAGGGTGACCATGATCACCACGGCGTGGACGAACGACTCGAACTGCGCCGCGATGACCAGGTACATGAAGATGCCCGAGAGCAGGAAGGCCAGCCCGAAGTTCCGGAACATGCGCTGGAACTCGCGCGAGCGGCCGAACGGGGAGACCCGGTACTCCGGTCCCATCTTCAGGTCGGCCAGGATCGCCTTGACCTGGTCGACCACGGCACCCTCGTCCGCGCCGGGCAGGATGTTGACCATCAACAGGAACTGCCGCTGGCGGTTGAACCGGCTGATGCTCGACGCGCCGGAGGTGCGGCGGAAGCTGGCCACCTGATCGAGGCCGACCTGTCCGCTGGGCGCCACGTCGCTGGGGACATCCAGCAGCTCGATCCCGCCGACGTCCTCACGGTACTCCTGCTCCATCCGGGCATGCACCTCGTACTGCTCGCCGTCCTCCTCGTAGCTGGTGATCTTGTCGTCACCGCCGACCGCCACGCGCAGCGCGCGAGCCAGGTCGGTGACCTTGACCCCGAGATCGCCGGCCCGCTTGCGGTCGATCTCGGCGTGCAGCTCCGGCTTGCCGGTGATCAGCGACGAATCGACGTCGGCCACGCCGGGGATCCGCGCCGCCCGGCGCATGGCCTCGGTCGAGAACCGGCCGAGCGTGTCGAGATCTGGTCCAGACACGGCCATCTGGATGGCGGCGTTGCTGCCGCCGCCGAAGCCGCCCGCCTGCTGCACGCTGAGCTGCAGCCCGCGACCGGCGTAGCGCGGGATGATCTCCTGGCGCACGCGGCCCATGGTGCTGTGCTGCGTGATGGCTCGGTCCGCGCGGTCCTCGACCTCCGGCAGGCGGACGAAGATCATCCCCTTGTTGGCCTTCTGGTCCTGATCGGCGCCGATGCTGACCAGGGTCAGCTCGATCTCCGGCAGCTTGCGGATGTCGGCGGCGATTTGGTCGAGCAGCTTGCTCGTGCCCTGGATGCTGGTCCCCTCCGGCGCCCGGACCAGGACCTGGAACTGGGCCTCGTCGTCCAGCGGCAGGAAGCTCGAGTGGGCCTGACGCGCCAGCAGCGGCGTGCTGAGGATCAGCAGCACACAGACGAACGCAACCAGCCAGCGGTGGTGCAGGCACCATTCCAGGAGCCGGGTGTAGGCCAGGTCGACCGCTCGGAACCAGCCGCTCTTGGAGGCCGCCTCGTGGTGCGAGCTGGCCTGCCCGGTCGAGCGCAGCCAGCGGGAGCAGAGCATCGGGGTGAGGCTGAAGCTGATGAACATCGACACGGCGATGGCGCAGGCCATGGTGATCCCGAACGAGTTCAGGAACCGGCCGACGATCCCGCTCATGAACGCTACGGGCAGGAACACGGCGATCAGCGACAGAGTGATGGCGACCACTGCCAGGCCGATCTCCCGGGTGGCCTGGATGGCGGCGTCGTGCGGGGACAGACCGTGCTCCTCGATCACCCGGAAGACGTTCTCCAAGACCACGATGGCATCGTCGATGACGATCCCCACGCACAGGGTGAGGGCCAGCAGCGTGACCACGTTCTGGGTGAATCCCAAGTACCGCATCACCGCGAAGGTGGTGATGATGCTGGTCGGGATGGCCAGCGCCGCGATGATGGTGGCACGCAAGTTGCCGAGGAACAGGAGCACGATCAGCGCGGCCAGGAAGGCGCCCAGGATGAGGTGCTCCTGGACCGCGTGGAGCGAGGCCTCGATGTAGGTCGACTGGTCCCGGACCTTGTCGACCCGGTAGCCGGCGGGCAGCGCCTCCTCGATGTCGTGCATCCGCTCCTTGACGTTGTTGATCACCTCGACGGCGTTGCCGCCGGACTGCTTGATGATCTCGATCACCACGGCTTCCTGGCCGTTGACCGAGGCCAGGGAGGTCACCCGCGCTTCGCCGTCTTCGACCCGGGCCACGTCGCGGATGCGGATCTCGCGCCGCGTCTTGGCGTCGATCAGCAGCTCGTTGAAGTCCTCGACCTGGCGCACCCGGCCCTGGGTGCGCAAAGTCAACTGCGTGTCGCCCTGCTCGACGATGCCCCCGGGGATCTGGGCGTTCTCCTTGGTCAGCGCGTCGGTGATGTCCTTGACCGTGATCCCGTGCGCGCGCATCCGGTAGGGGTCGAGGACGATGTTGATCTGCCGCTCGCGCCCGCCGATGATGCGCACTTCACCGACGCCGTCAACCGATTCGAGCCGCCGGCGGACCACCTTGTCGACGTACTCGTAGGCATTGCGCAGCGACTGGGAGGAGCTGACCGCATAGGAGATGACCGGGATCGCGCCGAGGTCCAGCTTGAGGACCAGCGGGTCCTCGGCGTCCGGCGGGAGATCGGCCCGGGCCAGGGCCACCTTGGCCCGCACCTCCTCGGCCGCCACGTCGGCGTCCTTGCTCAGGGAGAATTGAATCAGCACCACCGAGACGCCGTCGCTCGAGGTCGAGGTCAGGTTCTCGATCCCGCCGATGGTGTTGACCTGCCGCTCGATCGGGTCGGTGATCTCCGTTTCCACCTCCTGCGGCGAGGCGCCCTGATAGATGGTGGTGACGGTCACCGAGGGGATGTCGACGTTGGGGAAGCGATCGACTCCGAGACCGGTGTAGCCGGCGATGCCGACCACCAGCAGAGTCAGCGACAGAACGGTGGCGAAGACCGGCCGCTGGACACAGACGCGGGCTAGTGCGTGCAAGAACCTGACTCCTCAGGCGACTCGGGAGGTCGTCGTTCACGGCGGACGCCGGACCACCTTCCCAATAAACACCTGCCAGCCCCGGTCGGGTGCCCGACGGCCGGACAACTTGCCTGGTCGCCAGCAATCTGGGCAGGTTGACACCGGCCCGACGGCTAACTACCCTCACGGCAGTTCCCGATGCCCCGCGCGGCAAGGTCTCGGGAAGGAGAAGGTGCGATGGATCCTTGGGCAATTGGCGTGTTCACCTCCGTGGACGCCGGGCTCGGCGTCAGCCTGGACGGAGTCAAGCAGCTTGGCGTCCCGACGGTGCAGCTCCACGCGCCGCACGGCGAGACCCGGCGGAACGCGGCCGGGATCAAGCAGATGTTCGCCGACGCCGGCGTCACGGTGACGGTGGTCTTCGCCGGGTTCCCCGGCGAGAGCTACGCCGACATCCCGACCGTCAAGCGGACCGTCGGCCTGGTCCCCGAGGCGACCTACGCCGAGCGATTGCAGGAGACCAAGGAGATCGCCGACTTCACCCGCGCGCTGGGCGTCGACGCGGTCGGCATGCACATCGGCTTCGTGCCGGACGACGAGGCCGACCCGATCTTCGGCCGGGTGGTCGCCGCGGCGCGGGAAGTCTGCGACTACTGCGCCAAGAACGACCAGTACTTCCACCTCGAGACCGGGCAGGAGAGCGGCCCGGCGCTGAACCACTTCTTCGCCGCCGTCGACCGGCCCAACCTGAAGGTCAACTTCGACCCGGCGAACATGATCCTGTACGGCTCGGGCGAGCCGATCGAAGCGCTCAAGCTGGTCGGCAAGCACGTCCGCTCGGTCCACTGCAAGGACGCCAACTGGGCGGCCAGACCCGGTGAGGCATGGGGCGAGGAGACGCCGCTGGGGCAGGGCCAGGTGGGCATCGAGACCTATCTGCGGACCCTCAAGGAGCTCGGCTACCGCGGCCCGCTGACCATCGAGCGAGAGATCTCCGGGGAAAAGCAGCTCGCCGACATCGGCGGCGCGGTCAAGCTGCTGGAGGAGCTGCGGGCGAAGATCCTGTGAATCACATGGCCGGGCCGGCCTGTGCTCACGGGGTATACTGATCGTCAAGCAGGAGACCACCATGGCGAAGCAGCCGGTGACCGATCTCGGCAAGGCGCTGGACGAGGCCGCCGCCGGCGGGCGGGCCATCGTTCGCCACGGTCGGAAACGGCTGGCAATCGTTCCGGCCGAGGACCTCGATCTGTTGGAGGAGTTCGAGGACCGGGTCCTCGGCGAACTGGCGGAAGCGGCCGCCACGGAGTTTCGTGAGTCTGGCGAGGCCGCCATCCCGTGGGAAGAGGTCAAGCGACGCGCCGGACTGACCTAGCCCCATGGCCTATGTCGTTGAGTTCAGCCCCCGTGCGGAGCGGCAGTTCCGGGCTCTGCCCGAGGACGCGAGGAGCGCGTTCCAAGGGCTTCTTGAGGCGCTCCGGACGAATCCCTTGCCCAGGCCGCCGGTGTGCCGGAAGTTGGTTTCGCGCGAGCACACCTATCGACTGGCCGTTGGCGACTGGCGGTTGATCTTCGAAATGCACAAGCAGGAGTTGCTCGTCCTGGTCATCTGGGCCGGACCTCGCCGAGAAGCCTACCGTCGCCGGTAATCAGCCGCCTCAACCCAGGAATGCCCGGTACCACGCGATCGTCCGCCCCAGCGCCTCGTCCAGGGCGTGGTCGGGCTGCCAGCCGAGGACCTGGCGGGCCTTGGCGGCGCTGAGGTACTGATCGCGGATTTCGTTGCTCGCCTCGTTGCGGATGTCCGGCTTCAGGTCCGAGCCCATCGCCGAGAGAATCCGCTCGACCAACTCCAGCACCGACTGCGGCTGCTCGTAGCTGACGTTGAACGCCTCGCCGCGAAGCGTCTCGTCGCCGGTCAGGCGCTCGGCCAGCAGGGCGTAGGCCGCCGCCGCGTCCTCGACGTACAGGTAGTCCCGCACGAATCGGCCGTCCGAGCGGATCACCGGCCGCTCGCCGCGCAGCACCGAGCGGATCGTGCCGGGGACGATCCGGCTCCAGTTGAGGTCGCCGCCGCCGAAGATGTTGCCGCACCGGGTGATCGCCACCGGGAGGCCGTAGCTGGCCGCGTAGCATTGGGCGATCAGATCGGCGCAGGACTTGCTGACGTCGTAAGGATACCGCCCCTGGAGCGGGGTCTCCTCGGTGTACGGGAGCATCGGCTGCGGCCCGTAGGCCTTGTCCGACGAGGCGATCACTACCGCGCCCACGCGGCCGTACAGCCGGCACGCTTCGAGCACCGTCCAGGTGCCCTCGATGTTGGCCGCCAGGGTCGGCGCCGGGCTGCGGTTGGCCGCCGACACGATGGTCTGCGCGGCCAGGTGAATCACCGCGGCCACCTCGTACTCGGCCAGGACCCGCTCCACCAGCGGCTGATCGCGCACGTCGCCGCGGACCACCGCGACCCGGTCGACCAGCCCGCTCCGGACCAGTTCGCTGTGGGGGGGCCAGTCGCGGATCAGGCAGACCGTGGCCGCCCCCGCGGAGTGCAGCCGCCGGACCAGCCAGCTCCCGACCAGCCCGGTCGCCCCGGTCACCAACACCGGCCGGTCCCGCCAGAAATCGTTCACCGCCGACTCCTCGCCAAATGCCGCCGCTTATGGTAATACGGGTCGGCGGTTCGTGCACGACGCGAGAGGTGGCGGGTTGGGACTCTACGGCTTGAGGACGAGTTTGACACGACCGCCGGCGGGGCGCGGCGCGGGCCGGCGATGATCACGCCTGCCGGCGCGGTGGCGGTGCCGGCCGCCGAGTTGTCCGAAGAGCGCAAGCTGCGCGGCCTGCCCTGGCAGTTGGCGCAGAACACGCTCAACTCCATCTTTGCCTACCTGACGATCTTCGGGTCGGTGTTCGTCCTGTTCCTCGACGAGCTGGGCCTGCCCAAGGCGCAGATCGGCCTGCTGCTGTCGCTTCTGCCCTTCTGCGGGCTGCTCGCCCTGGGCTTCGCGCCGGTCGCCACGCGGCTGGGACGGCGGCGCGTGTTCCTGGTCTGCTGGGCCGCCCGCAAGCTGGTCGCGGCCGGACTCCTCGCCCTGCCGTGGGTCCTCTCCCGGTTCGGGCACACCGCCGGGCTGGTCTACCTGATCGCCATCGTCGCCGCCTTTGCCGTGCTCCGCGCGCTGGCCGAGACGGCCTGGTATCCGTGGGTTCAGGAGGTGGTGCCCGACCGGGTCCGCGGCCGGTTCGGCGCCTGGTCGACCATCCTCAGCACGCTCGCCTCGTGCCTCGCCCTGGGCATCGCGGGGTGGGTCATTGCCCGGGGCCACGGCGTCGACCGGTTCCTGCACCTGATCGCCGCCGGCTGCGTGATCGGGCTGCTCGGCGTGGCCGCCATGGTCCCCGTGCCGGGCGGTCGGCCCGAGCCCGACACCGCGCCGCGCGGCGAGCATCTGGCCAACCTGCGCGAGTCGCTACGCGACCGCAACTTCGTGGCCTACCTGGCCGGGCTGGCGGGTATCACCACCGGCACGCTGCTCTACCTCTCGTTCCTGCCGCTGTTCCTCAAGGAGCGGCTGGGCATCCCGCCGGGCGCGGTGGTGACCCTGGACACGGCGGTGATGGTCGGCGGTGCCTGCTCGGCCCTGCTCTGGGGCTGGGCCGCGGACCGGGTCGGGAGCCGGCCGGTGCTCATGTCGGCGATGGCCCTGACCCTGCTCATCCCGCTCGGCTGGCTGATCCTCCCGCGCGACGCGACGCGCCCGGTGATCTGGTGCGTGCTGCTCTACTTCACCCACGGCATGGCCTTCAACGGCGGCGCCATCGGCTCCGGGCGGCTGCTGCTCAACGGGGTCATCCCGCCGGCCAGGAACACGGCCTACACGGCGATCTACTACGCCTGGCTGGGCCTGGTCGGCGGGGTGGCTCCGCTGTTGGCCGGCGTCCTGCTCCAGGCCTGCGGCGACTGGTCCTGCCGCTGCGGCCGCCTGACCATCGACGGCTTCGCCTTCTTGTTCGGCTCGGCTATCGTGGTCATCGCCGCCGGCTGGGCATGCTACGCGCGAGTCCGGCCGGACGACCGTTACCGCACCCGCGACGTGGTCCAGATCCTGGCCAGCCGCCTCCTCCGGCGGTTGGCCTGGTGACGCGTCAAGGGTCGGCAGCCTACCTGCCGGTCGCCCGGTGTGGCCGCTCACCGAAATGGACGAACGGGCCGGCGCGATTGCCGAAGACCGGCCGGGCCGCGCCGACCCGGTAGCCGAGCAGCACGCCGATCAGGAGGAACGGCAGGGGCAGGACCCACAGGGCCACGTCGCCGTGCTGCGGCGGCATCGACATGACCGTGATGATCAACGTATCCAGCGCGACGAACCCGCCGAGCAACGCTCCGGCGAAACCCTGCAGCTCGTCCGCATCCCCCCTCCACAGGCTCATGACGCACTCCGTGGAGGCCTTGCCTCTACAGATAGGTTTCCCTATTCTCGTTGCGCGCCCGTGACAGGGATGCTGGGGAAGTCTTGCCGTCCTCCGGATACGGCCCGCCGCCGCGGTTGTGGAGGTCCCGGCCGCCCGGCAACGAGCCGTGCGGCGCGATGGGCCAGGCGGTCACCGGCCGGGTCGAGGTCACCAGCCAGTCGGCCAGGATCCGCTCCAGCCGCCGCACCACCGGCGCGTATCCGGGATCGTGGTAGAGATTGTGCCGCTCCCAGGGATCGTCCAGCCGGTCGTACAGCTCGCCCTGGACCGGGTCGTTGGGATACATGGTCGACGGCGTCCAGGTCAGCCGGTAGCGGTCCGTGGCCACCGCCTTGGTCCACGGATTCTCGGTGAACGCCGCCTCGCGCACCTCCGCGCCGTCGTCGGTGAGGATGTCCTTGAGACCGTGCCCGTCCCACATCTCCAGCGCCGGCAGGCCGCACAGCTCGGCCAGCGTCGGCGCCAGGTCGATGCTCTCGACGAGCTGCCGGCGCGTCTCGCCTTCCGGCAGGTGGCCCGGCCAGCTCCAGATCCACGGCACTCGGCAGATCGCGTCGGCGGCGATCCCCGGCGCCTTCTCCAGCAACCCGTGCTCGCAGGCATAGTCGCCGTGGTCGGAGGTGTAGACCACGATGGTCTCGTCCCGCAAGCCCAGCTCGTCGAGAGTCGCCAGCACCTGGCCGACGGCCCAGTCGACCTGGCTGATGTTGCCCAGGTACCCGCGCTGTTTGCGCCGGCGCAGGTCGTGGTAGGTGCCGGTCCCGTACCGGTGCGGCGGATTGGCGTGGTAGCCGGCGAGCATCCGCCGGGTCGGGTGCAGCTTGCCGCCGCCGTCGTCGTCACAGCTCGGCGGCAGCCAGGGCTCCTCGTACTGGTTCCAGAACTCCTCGGCCGGACTGTACTCCTGATGCGGCTTGTAGAAGGTCAGCCAGAGCAGGAATGGCTGCTCGCCGCCCGCCGACAGGAACTCGCGCGCGCGCTCGACCGCCCAGCCGCTGTCGTAGTCCAGCTCCTTGGGCAGCCAATCCGGCCGGCCGTCGACACTCTGCTCATTGTGCATCGGCTGGTCGGTCCGCTCGGCCAGCCACTCGCGATACCCCGGCGGATCGTCCATGAAGTGCGCCATGGCCTCGGCGTAGGTGTCGCAATGCGGCTCGATCCATTCGTCCGGCAGGTGGATCTTGCCCACCGCCCCGGTCCGATACCCCTGCTCGCGGAAGAGCGAAAACAGGCTCGGCAGCCGCGCCGGCGTCGGCCCCTTGAGCCCGTAGTAGCCGTGGTTGTGGCAATACTGCCCGCTCAGGTAGCACATCCGGCTGGGGGTACAGATAGGGTTCTGCACAAACGCCGACTCGAACCGCACCCCGCCAGCGGCCAGCGCGTCCAGATTCGGCGTGGACACCTGCGGATGCCCATAGCACCCGAGGCACTTGGCGTTGTGCTGGTCGGACATCAAGAACAAGACATTCGGCCGAGGCATGGCGGGACTCCGGGGGGATCGTTGGCCGTGAGGCGCGAAGTCCCTCCGGCGGCGCCACGCCAACGAGGAGGACTCCGCGGCGCGGTGAATGAACGTAAAGGCGAACGGCGGAGCTGCGATGGGGGTGTTTGAGGGCGACAGACCGACAGAGGCCAACGAGGCGCTGGCTTGGGCAGCCGGACGGCTGCTGTCGAGAATGCGCGAACTGGGGCTGCCTGGTTCGGATGGAGAGCGCTGGTCCATCGCGGAACTGAGGCTGTCGGAAGACGACTATGAGTGGCTCTATACGACGTTCGCGTCGGCGGAGTGGTCGAGGTTCGCAGAGCTGACGCGCCACGCCAATGGCCGGCCATCTCCCCAGCGACCGACGGTCGTGCAGGGCCTCGTTCTCCTCGCCGTGGTCAGCGAATGCGCCCGTCGAATAGCCACCGAACAGGAGTTGTGGCCGTGCGTCGAGGCGCAACCACTCTGGCGAGGCAAGGCCGAGTTGCTCGATCACGGTCGGGAGCGGTTGCTGGACCGGATCTACGCTGCCACGGCGGCGCTGGGCATCCGAGAGTGCGACCCGGGAGCCGATCGGCAGCAGCACCGAGACACCATATTTCTCCAGTTCGGGTTCACGCGCCACGGCTGCGTCGAGCGGTTGGGGGACTGGCTGACCGGGGGCACCTACGCGATCAGAGAGTTGCTCGGCCTCGAACGCGGCGACGATATCCGGAACGCGAGCCCCTCGTTCCGTCACTTGCTCCGTGCGCTGCGCCTCTACAAGCAACGCAAGTGGACAATGGAACAGATGCAGGCGGTGCTGGACGATTCACCTTGGGTTCTCCCGAGTTGGAGAGACCATCTGGTCGCGGAGCTAGACCGGTCCGGCGAACTGGCCTACGACGCGGACCTGGACGAGTTGCCGAGGCGCCTGCTGCTTGGCGAACCGCGGCTGAGGTGGACCGGCCGAGAGCCGCAACTCGAACTGGCGATTCGGGCGGACCGACGGTGGCCGACAGAGTACCAGGCGGCCCGGTACTGGGTGTGGTTGGCGGGGGTGCGTAGGCTGGAGCTTCGTCGCAGCGGCGATGGCTATCAGCCGCGGCCTCGACAGGCCTTGCTGCCGTTGCCCTGCGACGATCTCCCCACCACGCTCAAGGCGTGGGTGGGTGACGACTCCGGCCACACGGTCGAGAGCATCGGCCCTTGGACGCTGTACGATGCGGACCGCGAGGTTAACCTGTGGAGTGCGAGAGGACAACGGACCGAATCGGACGATCCGCTCGCCCGAACACTCAGCTACACCATGCTCTTGGCGCCTGGCCACACTGTTAAGCCGCAGCCCGAGGAGTGGTCGCGCACAGCGGCCGGCTGTTTCTACCGTCTGCCGGAAAACTGGCCAGAAGAGACCCAGGTGCTGGATGCCGCCGGTCAGCTCGTGTGGCAGCCGGCCACGGGCGAACGACGACGCTGGCCGGAGTGGATGGACGGTGTGAGAGCCGAGGTCACCGGGCCGGTGACCTTCGGCGACGTGCCACAGGTGCGTGTTCAGGTCCAGGCTGGGACCGGCATTGAGTGGGTCCAGGTGGATCGTGAGCCGAAGGTGGTGCCGGTCAACCGTCCGGTCACGGCGGAGGTTTCTGGCTCGGAGATCCGGGCTGAGCCCGGCGGCGGCAGCGTCGTTGTGAATGTGGGCGTGTGGCGGGAGGGGAGCGAGCGATGCCGGAACCTGCGGGTGTTGTTGCCGCTGGATGCCGACGTGCTGGTGAGGTCCGGCGGCGAGGGCAAGCCTGACGCTTGGGAGGTGCTTCGCCCCGATGGCGCGATCCGGCGTACCGGCCATCCCCCGAAGCTGGTCTGCTTCCGGCCACAGAACGCTGGCGGGCACGAGCTGTGGGCGGGCGGCAAGTTCCTCGGGTGGATGGATCTCGACGCAGGCCGCTCGACGCTCTCGATGCCGGAATGGTCGCCCGGCCTGGGTGAGGAGTTGGCTCTGTGGCGCGACGGCCAGAAGGCGCGGGCTCTGGGGACAATCGTCAGCGCTCAACCCTTTGAGAATGGCATGCTGGACGGCGACGTGCTGACCTTGCCCCGGGCCGAGCCCCCGGGGCCCGATCATCGCGTGGTGTGGTGGGGGAACGACGGAGGCGTGGCGGTTCTTGAACCTGTTGGTGCCGGGGGGGCGTGGCTTGTTGAGGCGCCCGATCCGACCACACCCCGAGCCGTCGCGGTCGTCTGGCGCGGTCAGTTGGACAGCACTTGGCACGACGAGCATTGGTGCGACGGCCTTGGCGAGTTGGGTCCTGAGGCGGCGGTTGTGGCCGGGTGGCTGCGCCTGCCGTTGCTGGGGGAGCCGGCCCTGAGCATCTTCCGCGCTATCGCGCAGGATCAGGGACCTCAAGTCCTGCGCTCATGGCTCTCCGCCAGATGCCTGCCGGCGGATATGGCGCCTCCTGCGGAGGAGGTCGGCGAGGCTATGCGCGCCGCGCTGGGACTTGACCCGGCCGCGCTGGGTTGGGGCCTCCGCGATCTGGTGTCCTTGCTCGACGGCCTGTCGCCCGCCCCGGTTCTCAGGAGGCTCCTGGGCTGGGATGCCGCGTGGACCGCCGGTCTGCTTCGGGAGTGGGTGGTGGGGCATGCGCTGGCCACACAGGGGCTGACGGCCACCGGCGAGGTACTGGACGATCTGGTGCGCGCAAGTGGGGAGAACGTACCGGACGAGTTGCGGCTGCTGGCTGAAGAGCTGGCGGGCGTGAGACAGGAACGGGAGCGATGGCTCAAGTCGATGCAATCGCCATAGCGGCAGCCGTGCGGCGACGGCTGGTGGACTTCGCGCTCGATGACAACTATGTGCGCGACGAGCAACTGGCAAGGATCTGCCGGTCGATCTGGGAAGGACGGGCGGAGGACGGCGGCCTCGTCGGCGACCTCTGGGTGGAGAGCGCGTTTCCCGCCCAGCGGTCGGAGAAGCGCCTGGCCGACCTCGCTCGGGACGGGCGGATCAATCGGTGGCTGGTGGACCAGCTCGACCGCACGGGCGGCGTGCCCAGAGACCGGCCGGTGTACCAGCATCAGCTCGAGGCCGTTACGGCGGCGCGGGCGGAGGCCGGTGGCAACCCGGCTCTGGTGGTCACGGCGCCGACCGGCGCTGGCAAGACCGAGAGCTTCTTGCTGCCCTTGCTCGACCGGCTGGCAGAACGGCAACGGGGATCTGCTCACGGGGTCCGGGCCATCGTGCTCTATCCGATGAACGCCCTGGTCGACGACCAGGTCGGGCGTCTGCACCGTTGGCTGGCCGACCAGGACAAGATCACGCTGTTCCATTTCACGAGCGCCACGGCCGAGGAACTGCGGAAGGTCGACCAGCGGATCGATCCCCGATACCAAGCCGGCGATCCCTGCCGCTTCTGGTCGAGACGGCAAGCCCGAGGGATCGAGCGCTGGGAGGGGGAGCGGGTGCGGCGGGTGAAGGTCGAGGACGGCGAGCCGCGCGGGCCGCAGCCCGACATCCTGATCACCAACTACTCGATGCTGGAGTACATGCTCTGTCGGCCGCAGGATGCGGTGTTCTTCAGCCCGGCGCTGGAAGCCATCGTCCTGGACGAGGCGCACCTCTACACCGGCACCCTCGCGGCCGAGATCGCTCTGCTTCTTCGGCGGGTGCTCGACCGCTGCGACCGTAGGCCCGAGGAGATTCTGCAGGTGGCCTCCTCGGCGACGTTGACGGAGGACACTGCGCAACTGCGCAAGTTCATCCATGAGATCTTCACCAAGCCGCTGGACAGCGTCCATCACATCATTGGTCAGATCGCGCCGTCCGAGTTGCCACCCGTGGCGCCGTCGCTGGCTGAGTCGTCTCCGGGAGTAGTCTGTCAAGCCCTCGATCTCCCGGTTACCACCCTGAAGCTGGCCAAAGACGGCCCCGAGTTGGCCGAGGATGCCGAGACCTGCGCGCAACTGGTCAAGCGGCTGCCTGTGCTGGTTGCTGCGGACCGGGTGACGGGGGCGCGCCGCAAGGCGGCCGACCGACCGGCAGTGCTGTTGTGGGAAAGCCTGAGCGCGGCACCGGTGATCCATCGGCTGGAGGCGCTGCTGCGCGAACAGGGCAATGTGCCGCTGCCGCAACTGGCGGCGAAGCTCTGGGATCGCGACGACAGCGAGTTGGAACGCGCCACCGCGCGTCTGCTGCAACTGGCCGCCGCGGCGCGGCCATCTGCCCAGGAGCTGCCGCTGCTGCCGCATCGCATGCACCTGCTGAACCGCTCGCCCGATGGGCTGGTGGTCTGCCTCAACGACCGGTGCCAAGGCCCGGTCGAGCACAAGTTGGCGAACCTCGGCGCGGTCAGCCCCGGCCAGCCCGACCACTGCCCCTACTGCGGACCCGAGAGCGCCGTCCGCACCGTCGTGCGCTGCGGCAACTGCGGGCAATGGCTGCTGGCGGAGGATAGGGATCCGGACGACTTTGGCTCCAGGCCCGGACCGTGGAAGGGCCGCGACCTGCGTTCGCCCGACGACGAAGAGCATGCCCACTGCGGGCCACGACCCCAACTGCTCGCGACCGCTGGACGAGACGGCCTTGGTTGCCCGTACGATCGCGTGTCGGGCGAGTGCTGTGACGTGGCCGGCGCGGTGCGAATGTGGCCGCTGGAGGATACCGGTGAGGACGACTCCGAGGCTTGCCCTTCGTGTGGCGCGGAACGACGGGCGCTGCGCCTGTTCCAGAGCGGGGACGCTCTGACGCTGACGTTGCTGGCCGAGACGATCCTGGCCGGCCTGCCGCCCAAGCTCGAAGATGACCGCGCGTTTCGTCCGGCGGAAGGGCGGCGTCTACTGGTGTTCAGCGACAGCCGGCAGCAGGCGGCGAGGCTGGGGCCGGGCCTCACCTCCCAACACGAGACCCAGTTGCTTCGCGCGGCGCTGGCGCGGGTGATGGCCTCTCAGCCAGTCGGCACCAGCGCTCGCCAGGAGCGACGCATCGGGGAACTCGAAGCCGAACTGGACACGACGGCCGATCCAGCGGATCGGCGGCAAATCCAAGAGGATCTGGCGCGCGCGCGTCAGCGTTTGGCAGAAGCCCAGCAGGGCGGGACAATCAGCGACTGGGTCGCCCGGCTGACGGACCAGACCGGCTCGCCCGACATCGGCCAACTGCTCGCGTTCGATAGGTCCCGCAACCACCACGCCGACCGTTGGAAGGACGACGCCTGGAAAGACAACCGCCGGGCAGTGGCCGAGGAACTGCCGCGGCTGATCATGGCAGAGATCGCCAGCCCGTCGGCGCGGGAGCGCAGCCTCGAGACGCGCGGGCTGCTGGAGGTCTCCTACCCCGGCCTCGATGCTTTGGGCGTCCCGGGTTACCTCGGCTCTCTGCACCCCGACGTAACGGCGAAGCTGGAATCCTGCTGGCCCGAGCTGCTGGCGGCGCTGGCCGACACTCTACGCTATGACGGGGCGGTGACCACCGGCCGCGAGGATTGGGACGACGAGTACGAGCGAGGCCAGCGGCGGATCGGGCACTGGGTCAGTCAGAAGGCTCGGTACAAGCGACGGCTAGGGGCGTTCGTCGGCGAGACAGAACGGCAGCGCCGCGTGCAGTTCGCCAGGAAGGTGCTGGCTGCCGCGGGGATGCCGGAACCGCAACTGGCAGAAGCGCAAAGGCTGCTCGAGGCGGTGTTCGAGCAACTCGCCGGGGTGGCACAACCTGCCGCCGGCAGCGGTCTTCCTCCGGCCGTCGGCCGTGCTCTGACCTGGCTGGAGAAGGACCGGCGCGAGACGGCGCGTGGAGCGGTGGTGGAAGCTTTACGGATCCGCCTGCCGAACCTTGCGCTGCGGCGGCCCGCCCGCCTGTTCCGCTCGGACAGGACCTCGCTGGTCTGGCCTCGGAGCGTCCTCGCTTGCGCTCCGGAAGCGGGTTGCGCCGACCTCGTCGAACTCACAGAGGAGGACTTGGCGGGTGATGCGCGGTTGGCGCGCGCGAGGCATGACTACCTCATACCAGACGACCCCGATGTGTTCGCCATCGGGCTCTGGGCCGAGGAACACAGCGCCCAGCTCGCGGCCGAGGAGAACCGCCGGCGGCAAGAGCTGTTCCGCGACGGGATCCGCAACGTGCTCAGTTCAACTACCACCATGGAACTCGGGATCGACATCGGTGGCCTGAGCGCGGTGCTCTGCACCAACGTGCCACCCGGCGCGGTGAACTACCGGCAGCGGGCTGGCCGGGCCGGCCGTCGGACCGATGGCTCGGCGCTGGTGACCACCCATGCCCGGCCGCAGCCCTTCGACCGCGAGGTGTTCCGCCGGTTCGGCGACTACCTGGCGCGTCCGCCGCGCCTGCCACGGGTCTTCCTGGAGCGTCCCCGGCTCGGCCGCCGGCACGCCCAAGCCTGGTTGCTCGGGTGGTTCTTCCGGCAGCTCTATCCCGACAACGCGGTGGTCGGGGCCATGAACGCCTTCGGGCGGATGGGAGTCTTCTGTGGCGTGCCCCTGCCGGACAAGTGGCAGGAGAACGTGCAGAAACCAGCCCTTGCTCCGCCGCCCCGCGACGACCGTCTGAAACTGGCGCAACCCTGGACGGGAACCCCGCCGACCGCCGCGCCTGCAGAGCAGTTCCGCGAGTTCTTGACCTGGGCCGTGAGCCACCCGGACGGCTTGATCGACGGATTGAGAGGTCTGCTGGCTGACACGCCGGTCCTTGACGAGCTCGGGCACTGGCCGTCGTTCATCGATGCCGTGCGGGAATCGTTTGACGCGGCCATCGAGGCCTGGCGCGACGAGTATGAGCCGTTGCTCGCGGCGTGGCAGGACGTCGATCCCGCGAAGGCGGCGGAGGGCCAGCGGCCTTGGGCAGCGGCGATTAAGATCCGGTGCCAGCTCCGGAACCTGCACGGGACCACGGTCATCGAGACGCTGGCGGATCGTCAGTTCCTGCCGCGGTACGGCTTCCCCATCGGCGTGTTGAGGCTCAAGGTCATAGATAACGAGCAGGACCAGGACCGCGGGTCGGAACAGGACCGTGAAGATCAGTTCCGGCTGGAGCGAGGCGGGCTGCTGGCCTTGGGTGAATACGTGCCGGGCAGCAGACTGATGGTCGGCGGGCGGGTGATCACCTCCCAAGGGCTTCTGAAGCACTGGACCGGTGCCCAGCTCGACGACTCGGTCGGATTCCGGGCGCGGTTCACTACGTGCTGCAACGATCATGTCTTCTACGCCGCCCGGGACCAGGATCTGCACGAGTGCCCGATTTGCGGGGAGGACGCCAAGCGCGGCGCCAGCGATCTGCTGTACGTGCGACACGGTTTCACCACGGCGGCCTGGGATCCGCCGACCCGCTCGGGCCGCACCGACCGCGTCGGCCGGACCGAGCGTGCCACCATCACCTTCGGCAAGAACCCGGAGCACGTCGTTGAGCAGCCCGACTTTGCCGGGATCGCTGGCCTGCTTGCCCGCTACCGAGAAGAAGGCGAGATGCTCGTCTACAACAGCGGAAAGAACGGGCACGGCTTCCGGATCTGCACCCGCTGCGGCTATGCCGACAGCGAAACCGACAGAGACAAGCGGCCGAAGGACTTCGGGTTGCATGAGCAACTCGACTGGAATCCGCGCAAGAGTCGTCTTAAGAGGCCCCCGCGCTGCTGGCCTGAAGGACAAGCCTTCGAACTGGCCCACCAGCATCTGGCCGCCCGGCAGACCACCGACGTGCTGCTGCTCGACTTCCGCCAGGTCACTCCGATCCCGCGTCACGGTCACGATGGCCTGGCCGTGCTGACCACCCTCGGTCAGGCCCTGAAGATCGCCGGGGCAAAGCTCCTGGAGATGGACAGCCGCGAGTTGGGCTACTTGGTGCTCGATGGCATCGGCCCCGTGCTCTATGACGACGTGCCCGGCGGCGCGGGACACGTGTACGAACTGATGGCGCAGGGCGAGGCCTGGTGGGGGGAGATGCTGGGGGTCCTGGGCCGGTACGACGATGAGTCGGCGCGGGACGAGCACGACGACCGCTGCGCCACGGCGTGTCTCGACTGCCTCCTCACCTTCGATGCGCAGGAGGCCGCGAGGAAGGGCCTGCTGGTCCGGCGGCGAGTGCTGCAACTGGCTGAGAGGCTCAAGGAGTAGCCGTGGCCTTGAGGGCCTGCTGCGCGGTCTTCTTGACGACGGTCGCGCGGTCGCTCTCAGCAATCTCGCGCAGGCAGGCCGCGGCAGCCATCGGGGCCAGTTCCTTCAGGGCCAGCGCGGCGGCGTGACGGACCAGGGGCAGGCGGTCGTATAGCAGGCGCAGCAGCGGCAAGAGCACTTGGGCCAGGGGGCCGTGTCGCAAGCTGTACGTAGCCATGACTCGTTCGGCCAAGGCCGCGTTGGCTTCGAAGGCCAGGTCCCGCCGCCGTTCAAGCGACTCTGGACCGGAGAGGTGTTGGAGCCGTGCGGCGAGAGACCGCATGGAATTGCTGCCTTCCCTCGTCCACTGCGCGATCCGGTGATCGTGATCTGGCACCATCAGGAGAGCGGCTGAGGCCGCGCGGATGACTTCTGGGTGAGGGTCGTCGAGAGCGTCCCTCAACGTGTCAAGCTGCTGCCCCATCTGGACGGCGACTTCGGTCGCTAGACACCGAACGACGTAGTCCGGGTCCGACACGCGGACCACCAACCGTCGGCCCTCGCCGCGGTGTACCAGTCCCAGGGTGGCTATCCGGCGAACAAGGACACTTGAAGAGTCCATGGCCTTGGCCAATGCACTCAATGACTGCTCGTCGGACCTCCGCGCCAAGACCCAGGCGGCCAGCACCTGGCCGGCGGCGTCCTTACCGTTGAGCAGTTCAACCAGACCGACCACGGCCGCCCTCTCGGAGTGGATCAACGCCTGGGCGGCCGCCAAACGGACGTCCCAGGCCGTCGACTGCGCCAGCGCTTGCACGACGTGGTCGAGGCCAGGCGAGCCACGGGAGGCGAACAACCGCGCGACAGCCTCTGCCACCAAGGGAAGATCGTAGCCGGACGGCAACGGCCTCCCATGCCAGCGTTCCGGCGCGTCGAGCAGCACCGCCCCAAGCCGCTCCTCCAGCGGGGGGCCTTGTTGAGCGAAGGCTGCTTGGCGCTCGGCCAGCTTCCCGCCTCCGCGTAGCGGCGCGAGCAGGTCCTCGGTGGGCATGCCGCCAAGAGCACTCGCCGATGTTGCCGCCACAGCCGATGAGTTGTCGTACAAGACCCGTTCGACGAGTACGTCTGCCGCACCGACGTGCCCGCTCTGGCCGAGCCAGTGAACGCCTGCGCAGCGCTCCTGCTCTTCGCCTCCGAGGTGGGCGAGGAACTTACGCGGCTCCGGGTGGTGATGCCAGACCGCCTGCACCTTTGCGAGTGCCTGCGACGAGGGTGAAACTGGAGGGCGCTGTGCCTGCGCCGTGGGCTTTGCCGCCGTCTGTTGGTCGGTGTTGAGCGCGACGCTCGCGATCACTGGCCCGACGGTTGCCAGATTCCCAGGTAGGTCCAGTGCCGCCACATCGTTCAGCATGAACCCCGCCATCGCAGACCGCATCGTTGGGCAGCCCGAAGCCCATCGCTCGACCAAGCGGTCCTCGAATTGAGGTGGCAGGTCTGTCAGCCGGACGAAGGCCTTGGACAGGCACTCCGCCGCCTCGACTCGCTCGCCGGGGGTGCCTTCCAGACACTGGCGCGACCAGCGGTCGATGTCAATACGGGCCGCCAACCGAATGCGATTGCGTTCTTGTGGCAGATCCATGGCCTTCTGCTGCACCACCGCAGAGCTGTCGCCAAAGGCTTGGCTCACGGCACGGCGGGCGTCGTTCCCACCCAACCCCCACAGCAGCTCCAGGGCTTTCAGGCGCACGCGTTCGTCCCGGTCACGGGCGAGAGCAGTCCGGAGGTGTTTGGCAGCGGCGGGTCCATCCCGGTACGCGAGATTCTCCAGCGCCTCCGAGCGCGTGGCCGGATCCGGATCGGAACACTCCCGCAGCAAGTAGTCCTCGCTCATGCCCCTTGCTCGCTGTTAGCCCCAATGGTGCTCGCCACTCACCGATCGCCGGCATCCCCGCAACGAGGTGATGCCACGGTTATGCCCCACCCGGAGTCAGCCGTCCTCCGATGTCCCTTCGGCCCGCCTATCCCCCATCCTCTGTATCTCCCCCGTCTCCACACTCGCCAACACCGCCAGGGAGCCGCGGAGGGCTTCCTTGGCCGCGGCGCCGGTGACCAGCGGCTGACGACCTTCGCGAACGCAGTGGGCGAAGTTGTCGGCCACCGCCAGGTCCAGATCGGTCTGCAGGCCGTCGATCTCTTCCTTCTTGCCACCGCGGCGGACCATGGAGATGCTGTTCATGCCGATGTTCATCCACCCGTCGCGGCCCAGGACGTCGTCGAGATTCGGGCCCTGGAGGCCGGGGGGGAGACCCCAGGAGACGTTGCAGCCCCAGATATCGCCCGAGGTGAACTCGACCACGAAGCTGGCCGTGTCGATGGCGAAGTCGCGGATGGCCGCCAGCTCGGGCTTGTCGTCGCCCAGGACGAAGCCGCGGCCGTAGATCTTCGACGGCTCGGCGCCGAGCAGATTGCGCCACCAGTCGAAGCGGTGGCAGATGAAGTCGATCACCGGCCCGCCGTTGCCCGCCCGCGAGTGCATGAGGATCTTTGGCCGCACCTCCAGCGCGTAGTTGGACCGAATCTGCAGTGGCCGGCCGATGGCGCCGTCGAGAATCAGCTCCTTGGCCTTGCGGTAGACCGCGCCGTGGCGGAGCTGGTGGCAGACACCGTAGACCACGCCGGCCTTGGCCACGGCGGCCAGGATCGAGTCGGCGTCGTCCAGGTTGAGGGCGATGGGCTTCTCGGACAGGACGTGCTTGCCATGCGCGGCGGCCAGCTCGGTCACCGGCCGGTGCAGGAAGGCCGGCGTGGCGGCCACCACCACCTGAGCCGAGGTGGCGGGCACGGCCACCCGGTAGTCGGCCTCGATCTGCTCGGCGCCCAGCTCGACGGCCAGCGCCTCGGCGCGGGTCAGATCGGGATCGGCGACCCCCACCACCCGCGCGCCCTCGACCTTGGCCCAGGCCTTGGCCAAGGCCACCCCCCGCGCCCCCGCGCCGACGACCAGCACCTCGATCGGACTCACCGCGCACCTCCTCGTCGCTCGCCCGTGGATTGGTCGCCACCCGACAGGTCACCTGCGCGGGGACCCGACTGGCGGAGCCGGGTTACCGAAGGTCCTTTTCGATCCGCCCGTCGAGAATCACCAGGACCACCTTGTCGCGCTGCTGGAGGATGGTGATGTCGGCCAGGGGATCGCCGTCGATCACCAGCAGGTCGGCGGCCTGGCCTGGCTCGATGGTGCCGAGTCGGTCGGCCAGGCCCATCACCTGGGCCGAGCCGCCGGTCGCCACGTGGATCGCCTCCAGGGGCGAGAGGCCGCATTGAGTCAGCTCCCACAGCTCGAAGGCGGTGTCGCCGGATCGCCAGGGCGGGGTGCTGGGCAGGTCGGTGCCGCAGCCCAGGCGGATGCCCATCTGATGGGCCTGGCGCACGCCGGCCCGGTGGAGGTCGTGCGCCTCGCGCATCTTGCGCGATTCCCACGGCCGGCCGGCGGCGGCCTTGATGTCGATGTTCCGGTCCGAAGTCACCCGCAGCGTGGGGACGAAGGCCAGATCCTTGGCGGCGATTCGCTCGAGGGCGTCTTCGTCGATGAAGGCGCCGTGGTGGATCTGGTCGCAACCGGCCTCGATGGCGTTGTTCAGCCCCGGCTGCGTGTGCGCGTGGCAGACCACCTGCTTGCCGACCGAGTGCGCCTCGTCGACCAGGTGGTCGAGCTCCTCGCGCGAGTAGTCGGTCCACCAGCACTCCTCGTGCTCGGCCCAGAACCCGCCGGTGGAGGCGGTCTTGATGAAGTCCACGTTGGCCAGGACCTGCTCGCGCACCGCCTTGCGCACTTCCCACGGCCCATCGGCGGTGCGGCCGTGGACGTGCCCGGCGGTGGCCGCGACGACGGCCCCGGCGACCAACCGGCTGACGCCGACCACATCGCCCGAGCGGATGGCGTCGCGGAGCAGGACGACCTCGGCGCCCGAGCGGAATCCGCCGACGTGGGCGACGGTGGTGACGCCGGCCAGCAGCGCGTCGCGCAGCAGCCGGACCGCCTTGTAGGTGCCGTTGAGGTGCATGTGGAGATCGAACAGCCCGGGCATGAGGGTCCGCCCGCCGAGATCGATCACCCGCCCCGTCGCCGAAGCGGACCCGCTGCTCACCTCGGCGACCGAGTCCCCGTCGATCACTACCGTCGCGCCGTCCACCGCCGCGCGTCCGGTGCCGTCGATCAGCCGGGCATTGGTCAGCACCGTTTTCATCGCCGCGCGCCTCCCACACGCGGAGGAGTTGGCCGCCCCCGGCCGCCTTTCCTGCCGGCCATCATCAATAATAAAATACGCCCAGTATCGCAACACCCACGGGGTCAGGTCTTGCAATCGCGCAAATGTGCGATTGCAAGACCTGACCCCAATCGCGATGGTCGCTATGCTGGTGGTGCGGAGACGCGGATGGCGGTGTGGTGGGTGTGGCTGGCGGTGCTGGCGGGTCAGGTGGACGAGGCGCCGGGGGTGCAGGCGGCGATTGATGCGGCCATTGCTGGCGGGCAGCGGGAAGTGGTGCTGGAGCCGCGGGTCTATCGGCTCGGGGCGACCTTGGTCGTGGACCAGGCCGACGGGTTCACGCTCCGCGGGGAGGGGACGACGTTGCTCGGGACGCGGACGGACCTCGGCCTCCTGCGCGTGCGGCGGTCCAGGAACGTGACCTTCCGCGGCCTGACCATCGACTACGATCCGCTGCCGTTCACCCAGGGCACCGTCACGGCGGTGGCCGCCGACCGGACGTCGCTCGAGTTCGCGGTGCACGAGGGCTACCCGTCGCTGACGCCGGAGTACCTGCAGCAGCGGATGTACGTGTTCGAGGCCGACCAGCCGCGGTGGAAGGCCGGCGCGCCGGACATCTACCCACGCCGGGTCGAAGCGGTCGACCCGCGGCATGGGCGGGCGACCCTCAACCCCGCCGCGCCGGGGCTGGAGGCCGTTGCCGCCGGTGATCGGGTGGTGCTCAACCAGCGCAATGCCCCGGTGGTGCGGATCGACGACAGCGAGGGCATCGGGGTCGAAGGGCTGACCTTTCTGGCCGGGCCCGGCGCGGCGGTGATCGTGCGCTACGTGTGGGGCGAGAACCGGTTCTCCTACGACATCCGCCCCGGCCCGCCGCCTCCCGGAGCGACCCAGCCACGGCTGATGTCGACTTGCGCCGACGGCTTCAACTACGCCTTCGCCCGGACCGGCCCGGTGCTGGAGAAGTGCCGGTTCTCCTTCATGGGCGACGACAGCGTCAATCTGCACGGGCTCTACTTCACCGTGGTCGAGGCGCTCTCGCCGACCGAGCTGCTGCTGGGCCGGCCCTACCGCGGTGAGCCGCTGGAGCGGCTGATGCACCCCGGCGACGTGCTCCGAAGGCTGGCCCCGGGCGATTACCGGGTGCTCGGCGAGGCGCCGGTGGCCGAGGTCGCGCCGGGTGTGACGGGCACCGAGGCGCAGCACCAGCTCATCCGCCGCTGCTGGCCCCAGGTCCAGCCGAAGGACGCGATCGTCTGGCGGGTGAGGCTGCGCGAGCCGCTGCCGGCGGAGGTCGGCGACGGGCTGGACGCGCCGGACACGGCGGCGCCGGAGTTCCGCATCGCCGACTGCGAGTTCACCGACCACCGCGCCCGCGGACTGCGAATCATGAGCCCGCGCGGGGTGATCGAGCGCAACGTCCTGCGGCGGCTCCAGCAGGTCGGGATCTACCTCGGCTCGGAGTACGCGTTCTGGCGCGAGGCCGGGTGGGTCAACGACGTGACGGTGCGGGGCAACCTGTTGGAGGACATCGGCCGCGGGCCGGAGACCTGGGGCCCGAGCAGCTACGCGCTCGGGGCGATTTCGGTAGGCGGCCGGTGGGAGCAGGGCACGGCGCCGCCGGAGCGCGGCAACCGCGACCTGGTGATCGAGGACAACGTCATCGACGGGTGCAGCGTGGCCGGGATCTGGGCTCGCGCCGCCGAGCGGGTGACGGTGCGCGGGAACCGAATCCGGAACGTGAGCCGGGTGACGGCGCCGGAGGCCGGGGCCAAGATGAAGCTGTCCGGCACCGGCGCCGTGGACCTCCGCGGCGTCGGCGCGGCAGTCGCGGATTGACGTGGGTCGGTGGGCTTCGGTACAATGCCGCGGCAGACGGGAGCGGCGCGATGCGACTGGGGAGAGTGGTCGGCACGGTGGTGGCGACCCAGAAGACCGAGTCCTTGGTCGGAGCCAAGTTGCTGGTGGTGCAGGAGTGTGACGCCGCTTCGATGAGCCTGAAGGACAGCTACACCGTGGCCTACGACACGGTCGGCGCCGGGGTCGGCGAGTTGGTTTTGACCGTGGCCGGAAGCAGCGCGCGGCTGACCGAGGCGACCTCGGACAAGCCGGTCGATACGGCCATCGTGGCGGTCATCGACTGTGTCGAGGTGCGCGGCCAGGTCCTATACCCGCCGCAAGACGAATGACGGCGAGGCCGTCTCAGATGCATTGAGCCGCCCGGTGACGGGCCGGCTCGGGAGGCACTCCAGGTGAGCCGACAACGGGCCTTGCTCCTGCTGCTCCTGCCGGCGCTGGCCGCCGGGGCCGAGGTGGCGCTGGTCAACGGCACCGCCGAGGCCGACCAGGTGCAGGTTTACGCCGACGGGAGCGTGCGCCTGTCGGGCAACGTCAAGCTCCACGCCGAGCGGTTGGGACCCGAGGAGGCGGTGGCCGACGTGACCGCCGACACCGTCACCGCCGTGTTGGGCACCGACAAGCAGGGCAAGACCACCATGACCAAGCTGTTCGCGGCGGGCAAGGTACACCTGGTGGCGACCACCACCAATCCCGCGAAGGGGGAGAAGCGCCGGATCGTCAGCGACTGCCACCGGGTCGATTACGTGGCGGCCGAGGAAGTGGTCCACCTGCGCGGCGAGGAGGGCAAGCCGGTCACCGCCCACGTCACCGTGGAGGTGGAGCCGACCGCGGAGAACAAGCGGACGGAAGCGGAGAAGTACACCTTCGATCTGACCGCCCGCGAGGTGCTCGACTACCGGTTGTCGGGCAGCGCCGAGGATGCCCGGCCGGGAACCTAGTGATGTGTGACAGCGCCGCGGCGGACACGCCGGAACCGACCGACCAGCAGCCGGCCACCACCGACGAGCGGCCGGTGGCAGCTCGCTCGCTGGTGACCGAAGCCCTGGTCAAGGAGTACAAGGGCCGGGTGGTGGTCAACCGGGTCTCGATCGAGGTCCACGGCGGCGAAATCGTCGGGCTGCTGGGTCAGAACGGGGCGGGAAAGACCACCACCTTCTACATGACCGTCGGCCTGGTGCGCCCGGACTCGGGCCGGGTGATGCTCGACGGGCAGGACATCACCCGGCTGCCGATGCACCTCCGCGCCCGGCGCGGGATCGGGTACCTGGCTCAGGAGGCGAGCATCTTCCGGCGGATGACCGTCGAGGAGAACCTGCTGGCCATCCTGGAGCTCCAGCCGCTTTCGGCGGCAGCGCGCCACGAGCGGGTCGAGCAACTGCTGCACGTGCTCAACATCGCCGAGCGGCGGCACCAGCCGGCGACCACCCTCAGCGGCGGCGAGCGGCGGCGCGCGGAAATCGCCAGGGCGCTGGCCACGCAGCCGAGCTTCCTGCTCCTCGACGAGCCCTTCACCGGGGTCGACCCGCTCCACGTCAGCGAGATTCGCGACATCGTCAAGGACCTGCGCGAGCGGCTGCACCTGGGCGTGCTGCTCACCGATCACAACGCCCAGGCCGCGCTGAGCCTGTGCGACCGCGGCTACATCATGGCCGAGGGCGTGATTCTCAAGGCCGGCACCTCGGGCGAGCTGGCCGAGGACGAGCTGGCGCGGGCCAAGTACCTGGGCCGGGACTTCCGGCTGTGAAACGGCTCGACCGGTACTTCTTCAGCGAAGTGGCGATGCCGTTCCTGGCGGCGCAGACGGTCTTCGTGGTGCTCTTCCTGGGCACCGACGCGATGACCGAGGCGACCAAGCTGATCGCCCGCTACGGATTGCCTTGGATGGGCGTGATGCGGCTGCTGCTGTTGCGCATGCCCTGGGCCCTAGCCTGGACCATGCCGATGTCGACCGGCATGGCGGTGATCATGGGCATCGGCCGGATGTGCCGTGACGGGGAGTACACCGCCAGCATCGTCGGGGGGATCAGCTTCCGGCGGATGATGGTCTCGATGATGCTCTTCGCCGGCGCGGTCTCGGCGCTGGCGCTGTGGGTTCAGGAGTATGCCGGCCCGGCGACCATGATGGAGTACCACGTCTCCAAGCTGGCGCTCCAGGCCGAGGCCCGGGCCGATCTGCTGGAGTTCCACTACCGTCTCAACGACTACCGCAAGCCGGAGCGGATCGTGATCGAGGCGGAGCGGTTGGATACCCAGGAGAAGACCCTGGCCACGCCGTCGTTGACGGTCACCGAGGGCGGGGCCGAGAAGTACCGGGTGGTCGCCGAGAAGGCGGTCTGGGACATGGCCACCCGGCAGTGGGACCTGCTCAACGGACGGTGGACCATCCGCCGCGAGGGACAGACGGTGGAGGGCTCGTTCGAGCGGTCGACAGTCCGCGATCTGGCCCGCCAGGCAGGGTACACCGGGACCATCGTGTTCGAGGACTCGCCCAACGAGATCGCCGTCTACAGCACCGAGAAGCCGGACTACCTGATCGGGCCGCTGATTCGCAAGCGGATTGCCTGGATGAAGCGGCAGCACTACCCGATGCGGGAAGTCAACCGGGTGGTGATTTACCTCCACCGCCGCTACGCGCTGGCCACGAGCTGCCTGATGTTCTTGATGGTCGGCGCCCCGCTGGCGGTCCGGCCTCACCGCGGCGCCTCGCGCGGCGGGTCGTTCGCGCTGGCCCTGGCGCTGATCCTGGCGTACTACATCATCTGGCAGTCGACCAGCCTGTTGGGCGAAGGCTCGCGGTTCCCGCTCGTCTGGGCGTGGAGCACCAACATAATCGGGACGTTGATCGGTTTGGCGATGTGGCGCCGCGTGCCGGACTGACCGGCGGACCGCGGCGGCGGAGACCGCGGTGGACGTACGGCTGGTGTGCGTGCACGGTCCCTGTGAGGGTCGCACCGTCACGCTCGGCGGCGGACGGCATGGCTTCGGGCGCGAGGGCGACAACGCCGTCCGGCTGCCCGAGGACGAGGCCGCCTCGGCCCACCACGCCGAGCTGCTCATCCGCTCAACCGCCCTGGTCCTCCGAGACCTGGACAGCCACAACGGCACGCACCTCAACGGCGTGCAGCTCGCCGTGCCGACGGTGGTGGCCCTCGGCGACGTGATCCGCGTCGGCGCCAGCGAGTGGTCGGTCGAGCAGGCCGACACCGCCGACGCCTTCGACACCGACGGCGACGCCGGCGACTTCGCCCTGGAGATGTCGGTCACCCACGACGTGGTGCCGCCCCGGCTGCAGGTCGTCGCCGGGTCCAGGCGCGGCGAAGTGTTCGAGCTGGCGCTGGGCCTCCCGTTCGTCGTCGGGCGCAGCCCGAAGGCCGAGCTCACCCTCGACGACGTGTTCGTCTCGCGCGAGCACGCCACGTTTTTCCGTCAGGGCGATGACGTGGCGGTGCTCGACAACGACAGCAGCAACGGGGTGTTCGTCAACGGACAGCAGGTGCGCATGCTGCACCTCACCGACGGCGACGAGGTGCGCATTGGCCACACCATCCTGCGCTTCCTGGCCGTCGGCAGCCCGGTGCCCGAGCTGGAAGTGTCCGAGGAGACGCCGGACGAGCTGCCGCCCCCGCCGCCCCCGCCGCCGCCCAGGGAGGAGTCCGAGGAGCGGCCCCCTCGCCGGGCGCTGCCGGAGCCGTTCTCCTCGGCGCCGATCGGCAAGCTGGGCGACTACGTGCTCCACCGGGAGATCGGCCGCGGCGGGATGGGTCGCATCTTCTCGGCGCGCAGCGCCGGCGGCGACCCGGTGGCGCTCAAGATCATGATCTCCAAGGGCATCGACGACGCCCGCATCCGGCGCCGCGTCCACCGCTTCCAGCGCGAGGTGTCGGTGCTGCGCGACGTCCGCCACGAGAACGTGGTTGGCTACCGCGACGCCGGGGTGATCGACGGCCGGCCCTATCTGGCGATGGAGCTGCTCCACGGACCCGACCTGTCCGACGAGCTGCGCCACCACGGCCGGCTGCCCTACGCCGAATCCGAGCGGATCCTGTTTCAGCTCTGCGCCGCGGTCAGCGCGGTCCACGCGGCGGGGATCATCCACCGTGACATCAAGCCCGCCAACGTCCTGCTCCACGGCCCGAAGCGGGTCGTCAAGCTGACCGATTTCGGGATCGCCCGGCCGATCGAGGAGCGCGACCTGGAGGGCGACCGCGAGCAACTGACGGTGGCCGGCGAGGGTGCCATCACCGGTGACGGGCGGCATCCCGGCACGCCGTTGTACATGGCGCCGGAACAGGTCCGAGGCGAGGACCTGGACATGCGCAGCGACATCTGGGCGCTGGGCGTGGTGCTTTACCAGCTCGTCTCCGGCCGCCGGCCGTTCGAGGGCCGGACCGGCAAGGAGGTCATGGGCGCGGTCGAGACCGCCTGCCCCGCGGCGCTGCCCGACGACCTGCCCGGATACGTCCGGTCCGCGGTCTATCGCTGCCTGCTCAAGCCCGCGACGTGGCGGTTCTCCTCGGCCATCGAGCTGATGGACGCCCTGCACGAGCGGCGTATCGAGCAGCTCGTGCCGTTGGGCTCCGGCCCGCCGCGCGCGTTCCCGCTGACCCGCTGCCCGCACTGCTCGGCGCGCATCGCCGTGGGGCGCGAGAAGTGCCCGATCTGCCAGGGCGACCTGATGCTGTTCGTCGACGGCCAGATGATGCAGCTCGAGGTGGACGGCAAGTCGCACCTGGGCTGCGGTGGATGCGCGCGGGTGGTCGAGCTGACCGAGCCGGTGTGCATCCGGTGCGGCAAGGAGTTCGTGCACCGCCGCTCGGCGGCCGAGGCGCTGCACGAAGAGGTGCTCACCGAATTCGAGTCCGAGGCCCTGGCGGTGGGCCTGGCCAAGCTCAAACGCTGCCCCCTGTGCAGCAGCCCCGTCGGCACGGACAAGTCGCTCTGCGCCGCTTGCGGTCTGCCGCTCCGCGCCGTGCTGCTGGCCCGGCTGGTGGTGGTCGAGGCGGCCGACGAGAGGCGCTCGCTGCACTGCGGCCATTGCCGGGCCGAGGTGCCCGCCGGCCAGTACGCCCGGTGTGGCGCGTGCGGGCTCGAGTTCGTCACGGGCAAGCTGCGCCACGGGGTGTGGCACGCACCGCCCACCGCCTTTCGCGGCCGGCCGGGCAGGTAGCCGCCGCTCAGTCGCCCGCCTCCACGTCGAAGCTCTCCTCGCCGGGCAGGACCGGTTGGTCGTCCACACGTCGCGCCTGGCGACGGGCCGAGACCACCGAGGCGATCACCCCCACCGAGAGGATGCCGAAGATCACCAGCAGCGGCACGGACTCCGGCATCTTGTGGGTGAGCTCCTCGGGCAGGAGCATCTTCACCGCGATGAACAGGAGGACGAACACCAGGCTCGGCTTCATGTACTCGAACCGCGCCATCATCCCCGCCAACGCGAAGTACAGCGAGCGCAGGCCGAGGATGGCGAACACGTTCGAACTGAAGACGATGAACGGATCGCGGGTGATGCCGAAGATGGCCGGGATGGAATCGACCGCGAACAGGATGTCGGTGCTCTCGATCACCAGGAGGACCAGCATCAGCGGGGTCACCGCGCGGCGGCCGTCGGGCAGGCGGGTGACGAACCGCTGGCCCTCGTACGAGCCGGTCACCGGATAGAACCGGCGGGCCAGCTTGACCAACGGGTTCTTGTCCGGCTCGACGCTGTCGGTGTCGCTGAACAGCATCCGCAGGGCGGTCAGGAGGAGGATGACGCCGAACACCTGGAGCGTCCACTCGAACCGGTGGACCAGCGCCGAGCCGGCGCCGATCATCAACCCACGAAAAACCATCGCCCCGACGATGCCCCAGAACAGCGTGCGGTGCTGGTACTCGCCGGGCACGCGGAAGTACTGGAAGATGAGCGCGATCACGAACACGTTGTCGAGGCTCAGGGAGGCCTCGACGACATAGCCGGTGACGTACTGCTGCCAGGCCCGGAAGCCCGAGCCCGGCTCGCCCGGTCCGAGCCCGATGCCGAACCAGTTGCGCTGGTAGAGGTAGTAGACGAACACGCTGAAGGCCAGCGACACACTGACCCAGAACGCCGTCCAACGCAGCGCTTCACGGGTGCGTATGACGTGCGCCTTGCGGTTCAGCACACCCAGGTCGAGCCACAGCAGCAGGGCGACCAGAACGACGAAACCACACCACAAGCCGCACATTCGGCGTACACTCCCGTCAAGCCACCATCATACCAGAGGTGGGGCGGAGTTCGGCGCCGGGAACGAATCGGCGCGGGACACCGTTCTCTTGGCGGGGTACAGACATGCGGATCACGTTGGCAGGGCCGCCGGAAACGGCGGAGGGGAGCATTGCCACGGTGCTGCGGGCGGCCGGTTGGTCGGTCGCCGAGCGCTGCGGGCACGGCGCCCGATTACTGTTGCCGGACGGCGAGACCGATCCCGCTCGGGGTGTCTGGTTGCTCTGCAGGCCGGTCGCGGATGGGACCGAGATCGTCCTCTGGCTGACCGACGAGGCGCCGCATCCCGCGCTCGGCGCGCTGCACGCGGGGCTGGCCGGGCTGGTTTCGCCGAACGGCGATCCGGACGGCTCGCTGCTGCGCCGGCTGCGCCGCATCGAGGGCCAGATCCGCGGCTTGCAGCGCATGATCAGCGCCGACCAGGACTGCGAGGCCATCCTGACTCAGTTCCTGGCCGTCACCGCCGCGCTCAAACAGACCGCCGCCAACCTCGTCTCCGAGCACCTGATCGAGTGTGTCCGCGACGAACTCGAACGCGGCGGCGAGCCGGGCAGCATCAACAAGAAGCTGCTCAACATCTTGTTCTAGCGAGTGGTGAATGGCGCGGTGGCGAGATGGGGAGCCACTTCCCACCTCGCCATTCCCCACTTCCCCTCCCGGCGCGCTTCTGGCACACTGACGTGCCGTGTCACGGAGGTTGGTCATGGAGCCCGGCAGCCTGTTCACCCGCGAAGCGATTCACCACGGCCGCGACCCGCGGTCCGGCGCCGCCGTCAAGCAGTTGACCAGCGGGCCAGGGATCCACATGAACATCTACTACGAGGTGCCGTATACCGATGCCTCGTCGCGGTGGTTCGTGTACATCAAGGCCGCCGCCTCGCAGGGGCCGTACGAGGTGTGGCGCGCCGACCTGCAGCGCGACTGGCTCGAGCCGTTGAGCGACGGGGCCCTGTACCTGGCCGGGATGGCCGTCTCGCCGGACCAGAAAGACTTCTACTGCGTCCGGCCGCTGGACGACGAAGCCTGGGAACTGGTCCGCACCGACATCGCCACCTTCGAGCAGCGGGTGACGACGGTGGCCGGACTGCCAAAGGCCCGCTCGCTGGGCACGGTCGCGCCGGACGGGGCCTACTTCGTCTCGGTCCAGCTCGGACCGGGGCGCTACGGCATCGCCGGGATCGATCCCGAGACCGGCGCGCATCGCCTCCTCCACGAGGGCCCGGAGATCTGCAATGCCCACCCACAGGTCGAGCCGGGCCGCGGCGAGGTGCTCCTGATTCAGCACAACCGCGGCTGCGAGTTCGACGAGCGAGGCAAGGTGGTCCGGCTGGTCGGTGAACAGGGGGCCACCCTGTACCTGATCGACCGCGACGGCGCCGGGCCGCACACGCTGCCGCTCGGCAAGCCGGACACGCTGCCCTGCCAGGGCCACCAATGCTGGATCGGCGAGACGGGCGAGATCTTGCTGACGGTGACCGGGGCCGGCACCCGCGAGCTGCGGCAGCGCGGCTGTTTGCTGGCCATCCACCCCGGCGACGAGGCGGCGCGGGTGGTCGCTCGCGGCTACACCTTCTCCCACGCCGGCGCCTCGAAGGACGGCCGGTTCTTCGTCTCGGACACGGTCGACTCCGACCTCGGCCGGGTCGGCTGGATCGTGGTCGGCTCGCTGAAGACCGGCCGCACCCGGGTCCTCTGCCAGTCCGGCGCCACCTTCGGTGGGGCGCAGTACACGCACACCCACCCCTACTTCACCCCCGACTGCCGCTGGGTGATCTTCAACTCAAACCGCACCGGTCTCCCCCACGTCTGGGCCGCCACGGTCCCCGACGGCCTCCTGGAGAGCCTGGAATCCTGAGCCCGGGCGACGGGGACCGCCGCTGCCGGCAGGATTCGCCGCCGAGCGCGGCAACACCGGCGCGACGGGGCGGGAAGCGGTGATGCGCTCTAGACGGCGGTTCGTGGAAGTGCCGGGCGAGCCGGCCAAGGTCGCCTCGCGTGCGGCTGTCCGCCTCGCCCACCTTGGGGACATCGTCGAGCCGCTGTCCGAGATTGAGTTCATCTGGCGTCCGCAGGAAGCCGAGCAGTACCTGTTCCGATGTCCCGACGCAGTCCGGGTGACGGTGCTGCCGGCGGACGAGCCGGGCTTCTCGGCCGTGGCGTTCGAATGGCGGCGCACGCAATGGCCGCGGGGATTGCGCGGGCTGCCGACGGCTCTGGCACTGGTCTCGGTGGCCCTCCTGCTCCTGACTCCGCACGGCTGGCCGGCGTGGCGGGTGGCGATGGGCGGCTTCCCGCTTCTGATGCTGCTCCTGGCGCCCGTGATCATGGACAGCGGCTGGTTCTCCCGGCTGTGCCGGTGTTGCTCGCGCGGGGCGACGATCCCGTTTGAGCGAGTCCCCGACGCCCTGCACTGGCTGTGCCTCGACGAGCCGCGGCAGGCGCAAGTCGTGGCGGAACTGCGCCTCGCCGCCGATGACGTCAAGTCGGACAATCCGCGCAAGTATCACGGCCGGCAACACACGAGTGACCAGACCCGGATGGGCTGGCCGCTGTACCACCTGGCCACCGGCTGGGACTTCGCCTGCGACGCGAGCCGTCTGGCCCGTGGGTGGGTGGCCATCGGGGGGGAGGCCCTCGGCCGAGTTGCCGTGGGGGGAAATGGCGCGCATGGTTGGGTCGCGCTTGGCGGGTATGCGTCCGGCGTAAGCAGTTGCGGGTGTTTCGCCAGCGGCTTGGTGGCAGGTCTGGGGATGGCGGCGGTCGGTGCAGTCCTGTCGCTGGCAGGGTACGGCATCGGAGTCGTCGTCGTCGGTCCATGGGCGCTGGGGCTGTGGCTGTGGCCTGGCCACTCGTGGGCGACTGACGACTCGGGCCTCTACTGGATGCTGCCGTTTGCGTTCGCCGGAGGCGTGGGACTGCTGCTTGTCCGCGACGCCATTCGCTATCTGGTGAAGGTACGGCCGGGCCGTGTCCGGACCGCCGAACGACTCCAAGAGTACCGGGGGCAGGTAGCGGCTCCGGACAGTTCGTCGCTCTCGTTGGCGGAGCGTCTGACCAGCGGCGACCACGCCGAGAGAGGCCTGTCATCGCCCGCGAGCGACGAGTCGAGCGGCACCGCTGCGAAGGAATCCTGACGCTACCCAGCAACCTTGGCGCAACGGCGTCGGACGCTGAGGGATGGCGATGCGGGTCAGGCGACATGTGCTGCGGGTGCCTGGGGACCCGGTCCGGGTCGCCTCTCGGATGGCCGTGCGGCTGGCGCATCTGCGGGACATTGTCGAGCCGCTGGGCGAGACCGAGTTCATCTGGCGGCCTCAGCCGGCCGAGCAGTACCTGTTCCGCTGTCCCGGCGCGGTGCAGGTGACCGTCATGGCGGCCGACGAGCCGGGGTACTCGTCGGTCGTGTTCGAGTGGCGCAAGACCCCCTGGCCGCGCGGGCTGCGGGCGCTGCCGCTGGGCTTGGCGATGATGACCGCCGCGGCGCTGCTCCTGTCCCCAGCCGACTGGCCGCTGTGGCGCCTCGCCTTGGCCGGCATCCCGCTGCTGATGATCGCCGCCACGCCGAACGTGATGGACAGTGGGTGGCTGTCGCGACTGCGCGCCTGTTGCCGCGTCGGCAGCACCGCCCCGTTCGACCAGGTGCCCGCCGCCGAGCGGTGGCTGTCGCTGGCCGAGGAGCGCCGGGAGGAGGTGCTGGGCGAGCTGAGGCAGGCCTCCCTGGAGATCCAGCAGGCGCAGCTGTGGCAGGGCGCCGACGAGGCCAGCGTCGACAGTCGGATGGGCTGGCCGCTGCGGCACAAGGCGTGGGGCATGGACCCGATCACCGGCCGGCAACGGGTAGCGCGCGGCTGGACGGCGATCGGCCAGATCGCTCAGGGACAGGTCGCCATCGGTCAGGCGGCCCGGGGCTGGGTGGTCCTCGGCCAGGCCGCCGTCGGGCTGGTGGCCTTCGGCCAGTTGGCCGTCGGGCTGGTCACTGGTCTCGGCCAGTTCGCGCTGGGGTCGCTGCTGGCGTTGGGGCAGGTCGCCGCGGCGGTGCTTGCCGCCGGGCAGTTGGCCCTGGGCATGATCTCGGCTGGACAGGAGACCGGCGGGCCGCTGGTCTGGCTGGCGGTGGGCATCGGCGTGGCGGTCCTGGCTGCCGTCGAGACCCTCCGCCGCGGCCTGATGCCCCGCGGCCGCCGCCGCGCCATCGAGCGCCAATTGGCCGAACGCCGCGAGCTTCTCGGCACCCCCGACGACGCCTCGCTGTCCCTGGCCGAGCGCCTGACCGAAGCCGAAGACCCCAGCCGCGGGCTGTCGCAGATTGAGATAGAGCAATGAAATCCCCAAGGGGTCAGGTCTTGCAATCGCACAAGTGTGCGATTGCAAGGCCTGACCCCATTGCCGTTCTACTGCTGCTCGCCCTCCGTCCCGCCGCTCAGGGGGTCGAGGCGTGGTACCTGCCGTATCAGCCGGACGCGGCGTGTCTGGTGCTGGCGCACTTCGAGGATGACGCAGTGCTGGGGTCCGGCGGTGGCGGGCTGGTGGTCGAGGGCGAGCGGGTCGACGGGCGGTTCGGGCAGGGTGTAAGGCTGGATGGTCAGCGGCAGAAGGTCACCGTGCGCGATTGTCCGGCCCTCCGCTTCGGCCGGCAGGAGCCGTTCACGATCGAAGTCTGGGTTCGACCGGCTGACCGCCGGGGCGGGGCGCTATGGTCCTGTGCCACCCGGTGGTACCTGCACGTCGGCGCCGACGCGCAGTTCGGCTATCGATCCGAGTCCTTCCCGATCCGTTACCAGGCCCTGTCCGACCTGGGGTTGAGGCCGGGCCGCTGGAGTCACGTCGCCCTGTCGCACGATGAGCAGCGGGTGGTCCGGGTCCATGTCGATGGCGAGCTGCGCGGCGAGGTGAGGCACGAGGACGAGGGCGACTTCGCCAGAGGCGGCGCGATCCTCTCGCTGGGCGCCCATGACGGGTGGACGAAGTACTTGGCCGCCGACCTCGACGAGTTGCGCGTCTCGCGCGGCGCGCGGCGCTACCACCCGCTGCTGGCGCAGCGGCACCTGCTCGCCGGTGAACGGCTGCGGCTCGGCAGCAGCGCCGCCGAGCTGCCCGACCGCGTGGCCGCGGTGGCTCTGGCCTGGCGCGGCCGGCCGCAGCCGGTGGTCGTGCCACGCGACCGGCTCGACGCCGGGCTGGTCGGAGTCGAGGAGCTGCCGGACGGCGCCGTGCCGCTGGCGCTGTCGTTCCTGGACGCGGCCGGACAGACCATCGGCGCGGCCGAGGCGACGGTCACCGTGGCCACCGCGCTGGTCGAGGATGCCGGGCGGCGGCTGACCGCTTTGCAGCAGGTCTTGCCGGCCGCCGCCGGGCCGTGGCGCGAGGTGCTGTCGAGCTGGCTCGCCGATCTGACCGAGCGGCTCCGCGAACGGCGGCTGGACGAACTCGACCAGCGGCTGGCCGCCGCCGAGCGAGTGGCCGCGATGACCACCTCGGGCGAGGCGGCCTGGCGCGCCAGACTCCACCAGCGGGTCCGGTCCAAGCCGCTGCCGGACCGCGTCCGCGTGACCCTGAGCTGGAGTGGCGCGGCGGACGGGGCCTATCCGTGGGCCGACCGCCTCGGCGCCAATGAACTGGTCGCCCACGGTGGCGAGGCCCAGGCCGAGACGCTTCGCGCCTGGCGCCAGCGCGGCTACCACACCGTCGCCCTGGCCAGCGTCCCCATCCACGACACCGCCTGGCTGCGCGACCATCCGGACCACCGCCAGCGCGGGTTCTGGGTGTCCAAGACCGTCACCGCCACGAGTCCCGAGGTCGCCATCCAGGTCACCCCGCCGAGCTGGTCGCACTACAGCCTCGAGACCGCCGACGCCCAGCGTTGGTGGCGGGTCAAGGACGGCCACGACGCCGTCATCCCGCCCGACCGCTGGACGCTCGACGCCAAGTCCCGGACGGTCACCATCCACGGCGCGACGCCGGGCGAGAGCTACCGCGTCTACTACACCTTCCGCGCCGAGCAGTTCCTCGATCCGCTGGCGCCCGGGTCGCTGGAGCGCGGTATGGCGCACCTGGCCGAGACCCTGGCGCCGCTGCGCGGGGTGCTGGAGACGTTCTGGTTCGACGACCTGTCGTACGGCTACCCGGGCGCCTCCGAGCTCGGGCCGTGGGACTGGGAATCCTATACCTTGGCGGCGGGCCCGGCGCAGGTCGCGGCCTTCGAGCAGGACACCGGCATCGCCTTCGACCCGCAGTGGCTGGTGCTCACCCCGCGGACCATCGACGCGGTGCCCGATCCGCGCTACCTGGCCTGGATGCGCTGGGTGCGCGACCGGCTCAAGCCCTGGCTGGCGGCCAATGGGCAAGTGGTCAAGGACGCGGGGATGCGCTCCTGGCTGTACTGGGGCGACTGCCACGTGGGCATGGAGCCGTACGGCGGCAGCCTGGCGGCGCTCGATGAGCTCGACAAGCCGGCCGGCGATCCGGTCACCGTGCGCGCTCTGACCGACTTCCCCGGCGCTGTCACCCGCCGGATGCGGACCGACTGGATCTACTCGTACACCGCCACGCAGCCGCGCATGGGCCGGCACCACCGGGACCGGTGGCTGGCGGCGCGGCGTGGGCTGCTGGCCAACCCGACGGTCACCGGCCTGTACTGGGTGACCTTCGAGTCTCTGGCCGGCGCCGCGGGCAGCGCCGTGGCCGACGACGTGATCGAGACCATCGCCGACGTGTCCGACGAGTTCCGGTTGCTCAACCTCGAACTCGCCGGCGCCGAGCCGTTCCGCCACGAGCTCGATCTGGTGGTGCTCCACGCCTGGGGCGACAACTACGCCTGGCGGCCGTGGGGCAGCCCGATCCTGTGGCACCTGACCGACCTGCCGGTGCGGATTCGCTTCCTGTCGTTCGCCGAGGTCCAACGCGACGGCCTGCCGGCCGAGACCGACGCGCTCTTGCTGTACGGCCTGCCCGACACGGCCTGGAGCGGTGGGACGTGGTGGCGGGACGGGAAGGTAGCCGCCGCGGTGCAGGCGCTGGTTGCCCGCGGCGGTGGGGTGGTGGCGCTCCAGGCCCCGTCGGCGCTGGACGGAGCGTGGCGGTTGAGTGACCTGCTCGGCGTGCGGCCGGTAGGGGAGCAGGCGGCGGCCACGACGACCATCGAGCCGGCCGAGTTGGCCGACGTGGCCGGCGGCGAGGCGGAGGCGGCGACCGCCGGCGCGGCCCTCCAGGTGATCCGGACCGGCCGGAACCATCCCCTCTGGCGCGGGCTGCCGACCCGACTCGCCGGCCTGACGGACACCGTGCGGGTGGCTGCGGACGCGGACGTGGTGGCGGCGCTGGACGATGGCCAGGGCCACCTCACCCCCGGCCTGGTGGCGCGGCAGGTAGGTCGCGGCCGAGTGGTCTGGCTGGCCGGCTACGCCCGCGGCGACGACTTCTCCCGCCTGCTCCGCCACGCGCTGTTCTGGGCGGCCGGCCGTGAGGCCGACGAAGTCAGGCTGGAGGTCGACGGCGATGGGTTGTTCGTCTACGCGTACCCCTCCCGCCGCCTGCTGGTGGTCCACAACGACCAAGCTCAGACCCGCTCGGCCACGGTTCGCTGCGACCCGGCGATTGTCGGCCTGTCCGCCGCCACGTTGACCTTGACCGAGTTGGTCACGGGCGAGACACGAACCGTCACGGTCGCCGATCTGCGCGCGGGCACGCCACTGCCCGTCGCCCCGCACGCGATGGCGCTGTGGAGAGTCGAATAGGAAGGGGTCAGGTCTTGCCATCGCACATTTGTGCGATGGCAAGACCTGACCCCATGCGGAGACGTTGAATGGCGATGGCGTACAAGGACAACTGGGCCGAGGCGCGTCCCCGGCTGGAGGCGTGGTGGCAGGGGGAGGTAATCGACCGGCCCTGCATCGCGGTCACCGCGCCGGGCGGGCCGCGCCGGACCATTCCTCCGGCGGACGACTTCAAGACGCGCTGGACCGACCCGGACTATGTCGCCACCGCCTACGACGCCGGGCACGAGGCGACTTTCTTCGGCGGCGAGGCGGTGCCGGGCACCTCGCTGATGGTCGGCTACTGCTTCGGCTACGGCGCACCGCTCCACTACTCGGAGCAGACCGTCTGGCAGGAGCCCATCATCGACGACTGGGACGCCGCCCCGCCGCTGGTGGTGGACGAGGAGGACTGGGCTTGGAAGCAGATCCAGAGCGTTGTGGCCCGCTGCGCCGAGCTGGCCGCCGGAAAGTGGATGGTCGGCTGGCCCAACATCCACCAGCCCAACGATCACCTGTCCCTGCTGCGCGGCGCCGAGCGGCTGCTGCTGGACATGATCGACCGACCCGGCACGGTCAAACGGGCCATGCGGCAGTTGCTCGACAACTGGTACCACCTCCACCAGCGCATCGTCGGGATGCTGTCGCCGGTGCAGGAAGGCTCGATCACCTGGCTGCCGGTGTGGTGCCCTCACCCGAAGTGCGTGACGCTCCAGAGCGACGTTTCGTGCAACCTCTCTCCGGCCATGTTCAACCAGTTCATCGCCGCGGAGCTGGAGGAGATGGCCGACTACCTGGACGCGGCCATTTACCACCTGGACGGCCCCGGCGCCCTGCAACACCTGGACCGGCTGCTGGCCATCGACGGCCTTCGCGCCATTCAATGGACCGCCGGCACCGGTCAAGCCCAGGGTCTGGCCTGGCTCGAGCTGTTCCGCCGCATCCAGTCGGCCGGCAAGGGCGTGGTCATCTCCCTGCCCTACGACGAAGTCCTGCAGGCGGTCCGCGAACTGCGGCCGGAAGGTCTGTTCATCATGACCAGCGCCCCGTCGCCGGAAGCGGCGGAAGGATTGCTGGCGGCGGTGGCCGGAGCGACCTGAGCGAGACGGCGCCGCACCGAGATCACGATGCAACGATCGCCGCCAGGATGGGGACGGTGCCCTGGCTCGCGGCGAACACCAGGCAGGCAGGATGGGTGCCCGACTTGCCTAACAGGCACGGGTGACCAGAGTCGGGAGACGGCGTCGTACTCGTCCTGGAGTGAACACGTGCTTGAGGTCCGCTTGTCCACCGCAGCGGTGGCGGCAGTGGGAGTGTGTCTCATGGCTCACGCCGGCCGGGCCGCGGAGGCCCAGGGCCCGTTGCGCGTGCACCCGAGCAATCCTCGGTACTTCACCGACGGGACGCTCGGTCCTGATGGTCAGCCGCGCGCGGTGTACCTTTCGGGGTCGCACACCTGGGACTCACTGGTGGACATGGGTCCGACCGATCCGCCCGCGCCGTTCGACTTCGAGCGATACCTGGACTTCCTCGAAGCCCATCACCACAACTTCATTCGGCTGTGGGCGTGGGCGACCACCCGTTGGGACACCCGCTCGAACGGCAAGCTCGGCAAGGGCACGATCCAGTTCGCCGCACCGCTGGCGTACGCCCGGACGGGGCCCGGGCCGGCGCGCGACGGCAAGCCGAAGTTCGACCTGACGGAGTACGACCCGGCCTACTTCCAGCGACTCAGGGCACGCGCCGTCTCCGCCGGTGAGCGCGGCATCTACCTGTCGGTGATGCTGTTCGAAGGTTGGACGCTGTACCACGGCAACCGTCGGCCCGGCACCGAAGAAGCGTGGGCCTGGCGGAGCCATCCGTACCACCCCGACAACAACGTTAACGGGATCGACGGCGGCAAGCCCGGTCAGCCGCTCGACGGTCAGGTGCACAGCCTCGCTCATCCCGAGGTCAACCGGCTCCAGGCCGCCTATATCAAGCACGTCATCGAGACCGTCAACGACCTGGACAACGTCCTCTACGAGGTAATCAACGAAGGCGGCGAGCCGGACTGGCAGCGATGGGTGGTCGACCAGGTGCGGGACATCGAACGGACGCTGCCCAGACAGCACCCGGTCGGGATCACCGGGCATGGGCCGCAGACCCTGGCGAACATGCTCGACAGCCCCGCCGACTGGATCTCGCCCGGCAGCCGCGACGGCTACAAGGACGAGATGCCGGCGTGGGAGGGGCAGAAGGTCAGCCTCCTGGATACCGACCATGTCTGGGGTGTCGGCGGCAATCCGAAGTGGGTCTGGCGGTCTTTGTGCCGCGGGCACAATCCGTTGTTCATGGATCCCTACGACGGCACCGTGCTCGGGACTCCGGCAGACCCGCAATGGGAGCCGGTCCGGCGGGCGATGGGCGCGGCGCGGCGGTTGGCCGACCGAATCGGTCTGGCCACCATGGTGCCGTCCGACTCGTTGGCCTCAAGCGGGTATTGCCTCGCGGCTCCGGGTCGGGAGTACGTGGTCTTCTCGCCCGACGGCGGAGGAGTCGAAGTGGACCTCGCCGGAGGGTCCTACCGCGTCGAGTGGATCCATCCGGTCAGCGGTGAAGTCACCGCTGCAGAGCCGTTGGTGGCGACGGCTGGCAAGCAGTCCTTGGCGGCCCCGTTGGCCGGGCCGGCAGTGGTGCACCTGGTCCGGGTCGAGTAGGCACGCGGAACCTGGCGGTCAGGCGTTCGGTCGCCGCGCCCGGTCCTGCCACCGCTCGGTCAGAGCGCCAGGATCTCGTCGAGGTGGGCTTCGAACAGGTCGAGGATGGCGGGGTCGAACTGCTGCTCGCGGCCGGCGAGCATCGTGGCCACGGCTTCGTCGGCCGGGTAGGCCGGTTTGTAGGGGCGTTCGCTGGTCAGGGCGTCGAACACGTCGGCCACGGCGCAGAGGCGACCGAGGAGGGGGATGTCCTCGCCGGACATGCCGTTGGGATAGCCTTCACCGTTCCACCATTCATGGTGGGACAGGGCGACGATCTCGCCGGCTTGCAGGAGCGGGGAGTCGGAGCCGGCCAGGATCCCCGCCCCGATCACCGTGTGGCGGCGGACGATGTTCCATTCCGATGGGCTCAGCCCGCCGGGTTTGAGCAGGATGGCGTCGGGCACGCCCAGCTTGCCGACGTCGTGCATCGGGCTGGCGGTGCGGACCAGCGCCACTTCTTCTTCCGACAGGCCGAGGTGTCTGGCCAACAGACCGCTGATCTCGCTCATTCGGCGGATGTGGCCGCCGGTGGCGCGGTCCTTGTACTCGGCGGCGATCACCAGACGCTGGATGGTCTCCAAGTTGGCCTGCTTCAGGCGCAGTTCGCGGGCCTGCACCGCCTCGGCCATGGTCATGAACCGGCGGGCCAGCCGGCCCACTTCGTCGGCGCGCGCTTCCAGACCGAGCAGTTGCGCCGGTGTGAACCGGCCGTCCTCCAGCGCCGAGGCCGCCGCGTTGAGCCGCCGCAGATCGGCCAGCCAGCCCTCGTCGCGCTCGAGCTCGCGCTCGACCAGCAGGGCCAGGTCGTCGAGCGTGCAGATGTCCTCGCCGGGGAGCTCGCCCGGCCGATCCGCCATGACCGCCAGCACGCCGATCAGCCCGCCGCGTTGACCGACCACCGGCCGGCCGGCGTAGAACCGGAGCCGCGGGCCGCCGGCAACCAGCGGGTGGTGCCGGAACCGCGGATCGGCCAGCGCGTCGCGCACCACCACGATGTCACCGGCGGCGATCACCGCCGCGCCGAAACCGCCGGCCTGGACGACCTGCCGTAGCCGCAGGCCGCGACAGGTGTGGAACCACTCACGCCCACCGAAGAAGAACGACAACGCGGCCATGGGCACCGCGAGGGTCTTGGCGGTCAACCGCAGCAGTCGCTCCAGCGGCTCGCGCGGCAGCGTCTCGAGCGCGGCCGGCGGCGTGAGATCCTGCCCGCCGGTCGGTAAGTCGAGCGCCGACTCCTGTGACACAGCCACGTTCCGCCTCCGGTGCCGCCCCTCAAGAGTTCTGTTCCCGCCGCCGCCGCTGGCACTCTTGACTTGCGGTTGCGGCCGTGATGCCGGCATGACGAACCACCGGGTCAGGTCTGGCAATCGCCCTCTTGCGCGATTGCAGGACCTGACCTTGTGCAACGCCATCCGCCGGCAGGAAGGTCCTGGCGGATGGCGGATTGGGGGTGGGGCGGAACGGCGGAGGGTGGCGTGTTCCAGACACACTTGCTGACGGACGGACAGGTCGAGGCGCTGGGCGATGGCGTGCTCCGGGTGCTCGACCGGGTCGGGGTGTGGTGCCAGAACGACGACCTGTTGGACGCCGTGTCAGCCATCGGCGCGCGGGTCGATCGCCAGGCGCAACGAGCCACGTTTCCGCCGGCGGTCACCCGGCAGATCGTCGACCAGGTGCGCGCCGAAGGTTATCAGGGCGTCGCCGTGGACGCGCGGTTCCAGGCTCCGGGCGCGCCCGGGCTGGGGACCCAGGTGGCGCAGCTCAGCTACCACTACCCGACCCGGACCCGCCGCTCCGGCAACCGGGCGGACTTCGTGCGGTACCTCAAGCTGGGCGAGATGCTGCACCGCGAGAGTGGCGTCGGGCACTGCCTCCTGATGACCGACGTGGACCCGCTGGTCGAGCCGCTCGAGGCGGCGATGCTGCTGGCGGAGCACGCCACCCAGCCGCATCCGGCCTTCGCCTGGAAGGTCGATCAGGTCGACTGGCTCAAGGAGATGGGCGCGATCCTGGGTCGCGAGAACTGGTTCGCCTGGGGCGCCATCTGCATCGCCCATCCCTTGCGGTTCGATCGCGACGTGGCCGACAAGTTCCTGCGGCGGGTGCGCGAGGGCGTGGCCACCGGGGTGACCGGCATGCCCGTGGCCGGCATGACCACCCCGCTCACGGTGGCCGGGTTCGTGGCGGTGGCCTCGGCCGAGATCGTCGCCGGGTGGCTCCTGGCCAGGGCGGTCAATCCCGCCGTGGCGGTCGGCGGCAGCGTCTGGGCCGGGAGCCTGGACATGCGCACCGGCGAGGTCAGCTACTGCTCGTTCGACGCCATGCGCTACGCCTTTCATCTAACGGAGTTCATGCGCCGCTGGGCCGGGCGCGACGTGCCGGTGGGCGGCGGGGAGTACTGCGACGCCAAGGAGCCGGGGTACTTCGCGGCCTGGGAGAAGGCCTACAAGTCGATGATGATCGCCGCCTTCACCGGCCGCTGTCACGGCGTTGGGCAGGGTATGCTGGAAGAGGGCAAGACTCTCTGCGCCGAGCAGTTGTTGCTGGAGCGCGAGCTGTCCAGCGGGCTGGCGATGGTCGGCCAGCCGCTCGAGTTGGACCCCGACGCGTTCGCCTTCGACGACATCGAGACGGTCGGTTTTGGCGTTGAGACCAACCACTTCCAGACCGAGCGAACCATGCTCGACTTCCGCGACCTGGCCTGGTGCCCGCCCATCCTGGACCGCTCCGGTTGGCGCGGCGAGGCCACCGACCGGGCGGTGCTGGACCGCCTGCATCATCGGGCCGAAGACCTGATCGCCAGCTACCGCCAGCCGGAGGTCGACCCGGACAAGCTGCACGGCATGCGGCAGGTGGCGGACCGCGCGGCCAAGGTGCTGCTGAGCTGAATCGCGGCCGGACTCGGCCGCCGGCAACCGGGCGGCGCCGGACGACGGTTAGCAGTGGGGCTCGCTGGCGCCCGACTCGTCGCGATGCGGGGACGGGACCTCAGGCCGTGCTCCAGTCCGACGGCGGTAGGTGATGTAGTCAGCCAGCAACCGGCCGGCGAGGGCGCGATTGAGTCGCGCGGTGCGGGCCACTCGGGCCGTCGTGGTGGCGGTCAGGAGTCCGTGCCGGACGGCCTCCTCGCAAGCTTTGTCCGCCGCGACGGGCGGGCCGAGTCGGGAAAGCAGGTAGGCCACCGCTCGGGTCCCGGAGATGTCCCCCGCGAGCCGTTCCGGTCGGCCGCCTGGCGGGGGCAGGAACAGCCGTCGCTCGGTCTCGCCGGCCAGGAACGCGAACCGCGGCCCGGTGACCGTCGACTCCAGTTGGTAGTCGTTGTGGTAGCCGCCACAAAGCAGGCCGAGACCGCGCAAGAGGCGCACCCCGTCGGCCGACCAGGATCCCGCCAGCGGATCATCCCGCCGGCGGCCGCGCAACCTTACGCCGCGTCGCTCCAGGGCGTCCTGAAGCTCACCGAGGAGCGGCTCGCGAGCCAGCTCGGCAAACGGAAGTCCGCGCCGGACCGAAACGGCGCAGGCCACGCCGGCAGCCTCGCCCGCGGCCACGCCGAGCGGAACCACCCGCGCGCTGCCGTGGGCCAGAGAGTCGTATCCGGCGGCCCGCCCGACCACCAGCAGGTGCTCGACGCCTTTCGGGACGAGGCACCGGAACGGCACGCCGTACCCCGCCGGTCGGCCGATCACCCACCCGGTGTCGGACTGGCCGGTGCGCTGGATGTCGATCGGATAGCAGCCCTGGGCGATGGCGTCGCCGAAGTCGCGATTGCCGAGGACGTCGTTGACCGTCAGTCGGTAGTGACTGACGAGGTGCCGGCTCTCGCGGACGTAGAGCTCGTCGCACGGACCGATCAGCTCGGCTCGACCAAAGCCGACGATCTTGCGCCGCAGGAAATCGACCAGCCCGGGCAACTCCGTCAAGGCGGTCGCGCGCGCCGCCTCGCGCTGCTCCCAGTCGAGGGGATCGAAGCCGCACAGCAGGAGCGTGTTGACCAGCAGTCTACCGGAGTCCAGCCGGCCCAGGTTGAGGCCGCGGACCGCGACCCGCTCGCTCTGCGGCTGATATCCGTCCATCTCGCGCTGGAAGCCGTAGATCGCCCGATGGTCGGCGCCCAGCCCCGGGCCTCGCCGCCGGGCCATGACGTGCTCGCGCAGTCGCTCCCAGTCGACCGAGCCGACCTGAAATACCAGAGTCGCCGGTTGCCACCGTCCGGGCAGGTTGATGTCCTCCATGCCGAGGGTATACGACGCGCCGGCGCGCGCGGCGACGCGTGCGTCCTGGGTCGCGTCGATCAGCCGCTGCGCGCTGACCTCGAGGGTCTCCCGCGCGGTGGTGAGCCGTACCCCGGTGACCCGGTCGCCCTCCTTCAGGACCGCCATGTCGGTCACGCCGAGCTTCACCACCAGCGACTCGTGCTGGGCCACCAACCGTCTGAAGTACGTCTCGGCCGCCGTCACGTCGAACGCGGCCGAGGCGCGGCCGTCGGGGTTGTAGCGCGCCAGGGCGCGGTGGAACTCGGCGAATAGCCCGCCGTTGAGGATCCGTCCGCCGGGATCGCGATTGAGGTCCAGGAAGTTCAGGCCGCCGCAGGTCCACAGCCCGCCGAGCCGCAGCCGGCCATCCACCAGCAAGGTGCGCAGCCCACCCCGGGCACAGCTTACCGCGGCGGCGATGCCTTCCGGGTCGGTGCCCGTCACGATCACGTCCACGTTCAGGACGTCCGAGCCGCGGGCCCGGCCGGGACACGCCCAGGCGGCCATCGCGCCGGCCACCGACCGAGTCATGAACTCCCGCCGTGTCCACGATCGCATGGACCGCCCCGCCTGCGACGTCGGCGCTCCGGACCGCGGAGCGCCTGGTGCCGGCCGGTTCGCCAGACCGGTCCGGGTTCCTCGTGGTCCGAGGGCGTCCCGGTCGCCTCACCGGCAGAGTCGGGACGGCCGAAAAAAAGTTGGCGGAACTCTTGCGCGGCGCGATAGCGATGTGATAGAACCGTCTCAGCAAGGGGCCATCGGGGGCCTGCTGCCAGGGGAGACCGCCATGCGGTTCTCAGTCTCTCTGCCGGCGCGCGCGCTACTGTGCGTGCTGGCCGCCATCCCGGCCACGGCCGGGCCGTACACCTTCGAGACCATCGCCGACACCTCCGGGCCGTTCATGACCTTCGGCCAGCACACGGTGATCAACAACCTCGGGCTGGTCGGCTTCACCGGCAGCTACGGGCCGGGGCAGATCGGCATCTACACCGGGACGGGCGGGGTCTGGAACACCATCGCCATGACCGGGCCGGCGTTCACCGGCTTGACCCAGGACATCGCCATCAACGACCTGGGCACCGTGGCCTTCGGCGGAATCACGCCGGGCGGGGCCAACGGCATCTACACCGGGTCCGGCGGCCCGTGGACGACCGTCTACCAGAACCCGGGGCCGGGCACGCTGCTGGGCATGCCGGACATCAACAACGCCGGCGCCGTGCTGTTCTCCCAGCAGTTGCCGACCGGCCACCAGGCGATCGTCAAGTGGGCCGGCGGGGCGCCGGCGGTGGTCTACGACACCTCCGGTCCGTTCCTCCACTTCGCCGACCAGCCGGCGCTGAACAACGCCGGGGTGGTGGCTTTCCTCGGGGAATGGGATCCCGGCGCCGGGCCGGGTGGAGGCTGGGGCGTCTACACCGACGGTCTTCTGGAAGTCGGTCACCAGTTCGGCCCGTATGATGTCTTCAGCGGCGCGCCGGACCTCAACGACGCCCACCAGGTGGCCTTCCAGGCGCGGCTGGACGGCGGCGTGACCGGCATCTTCGTCAACACCGGGCTGCCCGGCGGCAGCCCCTTCACGGTCGCCGACACCAGCGGGCCGCTGTTCGCCCTCAGTCCGTTCCCGTCGATCAACTCGTCCGGCTACGTGGCCTACTGGGCCGACCTGGACGCCGGCGGGCGGGACCTGTACATCGGCAACGAACGGATCATCGGCACCGGCGACACGCTCAACGGGCAGACCATCAGCCAGCTCGACGTCTTCCGCGGCGGGCTCAACGACAGCGGGCAGATGGCCTTCTGGGCGCGCTTCGCCGACGGCAGCGAGGGCGTCTTCCGGGCCTCGCCCATCCCCGAGCCGGCCTCCTGGCTGATGCTCGGCTGCTACGGGCTGTGGTGGGCCGCCCGCCGGCGACGGCGGGCTTGACCGTCCCGCGGAGCCGCTGATGGCGACCATCGTCGTGGTCAGTAGCCCGGACCGCCGCCGCGAGGTCTACCTCGCCTGGCGGCGGTGGCTCGACGCCGCCGTCAGCCTGGCCGCCCTGATCCTGCTCAGCCCGGCGCTGGCGCTCTTGGCGCTGGCCATCCGGATGGACAGCCCCGGTCCCGTGCTGTTCCGGCAGGTGCGCATCGGTCGCGACCGGCGCCGGCGGGGCGACTACGCCGGACCCGAGCGGCGGCTTGGCGATCTCGGCGGCCAGCCGTTTCGGCTGTTCAAGCTGCGGACCATGGCCGACGGCGCCGAGGCGCGGACCGGCGCGGTCTGGTGCCGGGTCCGAGACCCGCGGGTGACCCGCCTGGGCCGGGTCCTGCGGGCCTGGCACCTGGACGAGCTGCCACAACTCTGGAACGTGGTCCGCGGCGAGATGGCGTTGATCGGCCCCCGCCCGGAGCGGCCGTGCTTCGTGGCCCGGTTCACCGAGCGGTTGCCGCACTATCCCTCCCGGCACGCGGTGCGGCCCGGACTGAGCGGCCTGGCCCAGGTCCGGCAGGGCTACGACCGCAACCTCGCCGACGTCCGCCGCAAGCTGCGCTGGGACCGGCGGTACATCGCCGACTGCTCGCCCTGGCTGGATCTGCGCATCGCCTGGGAGACCATGCGGGTGATCGTCCTCGGCGGACTCGGATGCCACACCGGCGCCGTCCGCCGCCGGACCGTGACCGAGCCGAGCCGGTGGCGGCCGTCCTGGCCCCCGTTGGCCGTGGTCTTGGCGGTCAGCCGGCCGTCCCCGGCGCGACCTCAGCCGCGCGTCCCAGGCTCGCGCGATCCGCCCGCCTGTGCGGTCAGGGGACCCTGACCCGGGCTGTTCCGCCTACGTGGTCACCGATTCGTCGGCCGTCTCCCGCTCCTCGGCGGTCATGCGGACCTGTTCGGTCAAGGCCTCGGAAGCGCTCCGCGCCAGCGACACGAAATCGGACGGGAGCATGATGATCGTGGTCGTGTTCTGCTCCGCTCCGACCTCGCTGATCATCTGCAGCCGGCGCAGTTCCAGGGCGGCCGGACTGGCGCTGATCTCCTCCGAGGCCTGCCTCAGCTTCTCGGACGCCTCCTGCTCGGCCTCGGCCTTGATCAGCCGCGCCCGCTTCTCCCGCATCGCCTCGGCCTCTTTGGCCATCGCCCGCTGCATCGCGGTGGGGATCTCGACGTCCTTCATCTCGACCATCTGGACCTGCACGCCCCACGGGTCGGTGGCCACGTCGACCAGCTCCTGGAGCCGGTCGTTGATCTGGTCGCGCTCCTTGAGCACCTCGTCCAGGACGTGCTGGCCGATGATGTTGCGCAGGCTGGTCAGCGCCACCTGGTAGACCGCCATGCGGTAGTCGACCACCTTGGTCACCGCCAGTTCGGGATCGGACACGCGGTACCACAAGACCGCGTTCACCCGGATGGTGACGCTGTCCTTGGTGATCGATTCCTGCGGCTCGACGTCGATGGTCTGGGTGCGCAGGTCGAGCTTGCGCTGCCATTCGAAGAACGGGCAGAGCCAGTACAGCCCGGGACCGCGAGCGCCCTTCACCCGGCCCAGCCGGAAGACCACCGAGCGTTCGTACTCCTGGGCGACCCGTATCCCCGCCAAGACGAACGCGGCCAGGCCGGCCAGGACCCAACCCAACACTTCCATGACACCCTCTTTCTCGTCGGCGCTCCATACTGCTTAGCGCTGAGCGAGACCCCAGGGTTCCACGGCTCCCCTCATCGGCCAAAGCCGGACACCAGGTCGCCGAAGGGACCCAGCAGCGCGTACTTGTTCCGCCAGGTGGTGTACATGATGCCCACCGCCCGCGGCGTCTGCGCCAAGGCCTCCAGCCAGCGGCGCGAGCCGGCCAGGTCGTCGGCGTCGTAGTAGGCCGCACCAAGCGTGCGGAAGCCCAGTCCGTCGAAGAAGGCCAGGCTCGACTTGGCCTTGTCGCCGTACCAGCAGGCCATCACCAGGTCCTTGGGCACGTGGTTCCACGACCCGGTGAAGTCACCGGCGACCTGGTAGTAGTTGCCGTGGGCGTTGTGCCCCGGGTCGAGCATGTCGGACCACACGAAGCAGGTCGCGTCGGGATGGTGCCGGCGCAAGATGGCCTGCTGGCGGGTGATGCAGTCACCCAGGATCTCGGCCATCGACAGGTTGCGCGACTGGTCGGCCAGGTCGGTCCCGCCCTGCCGGATCTCGTCCATGCTGAGCAGGAACTGGCGGCAGGGGAGCACCTCGGCCAAGCGCTTGGCGACCTGCTCGTAATGCTCGTACAACCCCGGCGCCGACATGCACACCGAGACCTGCCCGGCGGCAACCTTCCCGGCGTGGTACGCGCTGACCAGGAGTTCGGCGCCGTCCGGGATCCGGCTGTGGTCGGTCAGCCGGACCTCCGGCCCCGGCCGGACGGAGAAGTCGAGCGGGCGAGGATCGGCCACCGGCTGGAAGTCGCGTCCCTCCTCGTAGACGGTCGCCCCGTCGGCGCCGGTGACCCGGAGCGGGCAGCCGTCCCGGCGGATCAGATTGTTCAGGCCCAACTCCTCGATGGCCACGTCGTCGAGCCAGAACCGCCCGGTCCGGCCGCCCCAGGTGCCGAAGTAGAGCCGCACCCGGTCGTACTCCTGACTGTCGAAGGTGAGCGCCACCTGCCGCCAGGCGAAGGTCTCTCCGTCGACCGGCGCGGCGATCAGGTTCGGGCCTTCGCCGCCGCCGGCGTAGATTTGAAGCCGGAACGCGCCGGCCGGCTGCAGCCCCTCGGCCTTGACCCAGACCGTCACCCGGTAGTGCCGGTGCGGCTTGACCGTCACCGCCTGCATCGCCCGCGCGTGCTGCCCGAGCCCCTTGTCACCCGGATTCTCCAGCCGCAGCGAGACCTCGCCGGAGTGCTTCTCGGCGGTGTCCAGGAAGGCGATCTGGCCGGGCTTGTCGACGAAGCCCCAGCCGGACGGGGCATGGTTCCGGCCCTCCTCGAACCCGGCATTGGTCACCTTCAGGTCGGGGTCGGGCAGGTGTCGGGCGACGCCGCCGGCGACCTTGAAGCGCAACCCCTCGACCCGGTGGCCGACGGCCAGATTGGCGTCGTAGGCCAACGCCGCGCCGCCGTAGCCGACCGAGAAGATCAGCGGGATGATCTCGATCCGCCGCGCGGCGCAGATCTTCTTGACCCGCTCGACCCGCGCCAGTCGGGCCTCGTCGAAGCGGCAGATGCCCTCCGGCCCGGCCCAGCACACCCCGGTGTAGCCGTGCTGCGCGGCGAGCTCGGTCAGCCGGTCGAAGTCGGCCACATGCTCGTCGCTCGACAGGCTCCGCGCGAGGTAGAACCACCGTTCCGGCAACTCCCGCGCCGTGGCGCAGGTGGCCAACAGCAACACACAGGCGACCCGACTCATGACCGTCTCCCTTGCCTCACACCAGTTCGAGAAAGGGCCTCCGGCGCCCTTCCTGCCCGTGCCTGCTCCACCGGCCGCCGCCGGTGCCCGCCGGAATCCCAAACAGAATCCTGCGTAGCCCCTGACAAGGCGGAGCATCGTGGTTGGTGTATATAGTCAAGACGAACTATCGGGGAGGACGGGGAGCAACGGGCGGGGACTCAGGCGGCCGACGTGGGCTGGCCGACGATGCGCCACGCGGCCCTGACCGAAGCGGCCAGTGGGGCGATGCTGAGTCTGACGGAGGGCAACCTCAACGACCACGACGCGAAGCTGGGCCGACCGCTGTGGGACCAGTTCAGCGCCGGCGAGCTGGTGGTCGCCTCCCGCGAGTCCAACTCGTACGGCCTACTGTGGGGGATGGGCAAGCAGTCGGTGGGGGCGGTGGTGCGGCAGCATCAGCGACGCCGCAATCAGCATCCGCTGCCGACCGAGGTCGAGGCGGACTTCGACGAGGTCTCGCGCTGTCCGCGAGACCGGGCGGACTGGTGGGGGGCGGACCAGCCGGCCAAGTCGACCGTGCGGGTGGTCGCGAAGCGGGTCAGCGAGGAGACGGTGATCATTGTGAACACCAACCTGCCGCTCGAGGTGTGGTCAGCCCAGGAGATGTTGGAGTTGTACCGGGGCCGGCAGCAGGTCGAGACGGGGTTCCGGGAGCTGAAGGTGAGCTTGGGGGCGGACTTCATCGAGGCCGGCGAGCCGACGGCGGCGCGGAGCTGCTTGTGGGCGGCGGTGCTGACCCACAGCTTGCTCTGCTGTCTGATGTCGGAAGCGGCAGCGGAGGCGGGCCAGTCACGTCACGAGCTGAGCCACCAGACCTGTCTGGATCTGGTCCGACTGCCCTCGCGGGCAGGCCTGACCGCGAGCCCGGCGGAAGAAGCGAACTGGGTTCGCCGGGAGGTGACCCGCTATCCCCAGCCGCGGCGTGACCCGGATCGTCGCGAACCGCGCGCCACGAAAGCCTCGCACAGGCCGCATAAGCGCCTCAAGGGCCAACGCGCCGATGAGCTTGTGAGGCTGGGGCGGTGAGAGACCTATGCAATCGCCATTCCCCTCTGACCCCAAACCTCGCGGCTGGGATGGCGCTTGAGCAGGCAGTAGGCGAGCGCCCTGCCGCTGCTGCTCCAGGCGTTGGCCACCGCCTGGGTACCGTCGTACAACTGCGCCAGGTCGGGGCCGTCGCACCAGGAGTCGGCATCATACTCCAGCATCCGCGCCAGTAGCAGGCGCAGCCCTTCGTCCACATCCTCCCACAGCAGCCACAGCGCCAGACCCACGGAATAATCGTGGCAGGTCGCTGGTACCCAGCCGCCGCCGCTTCTTCGTATGGGACGGCACTTTCGGACCCTCGCGCCGCCACAGCCGATAGACCCGCTTGGCGTTGGCCCGGAAGCCTTCCGCCCGCAACATCGCCCCGATCCAACGGTACCCGCGCCGTGGCCACCGCCGCACCAGTTCCAGCATCCGAGCCACCAGGGCGGGATCATCGTCGGGCGTCTGGCGCTGGCAGCGCTGCGTCGCCCGGCTCTGGCCGACCACCTGGCAGGCTCGTCGCTCGGAGACCTGGAACAGCTCCTGCAGACAGCTCACCGCGCGCCTCCGCCGTTCGGGGCTCAGAAGTTGCCCTGGCTCAGTTCCTTGAGCATCTGGTTGTCCAGCGACAGGTCCGCCACCAGCCGCTTCAGCCGGGCGTTCTCCCGCTCCAGCTCCCGCAGCCGTCTGGCTTCCTCCGCCTTCATCCGGCCGTACTGGCTCCGCCAGCGGTAGTAGGTCTGCTCGCTGACTTCCAGCTTCTGGCACACCTCGCCGACGCTCGCGCCCTGCGCCAGGGCGACGTCCGCATCCCGCAGTCTGCCGATGATCTGCTCCGGCGTGTGCCGCCGCGCGCGCTTCCTTGCCATGTCCTCGTCCTCTTCAGCCTGCCGATTCGACGGTCAGGCGCCAAGGACTCCCATCGCAAGTGGATCAGTATTACGGGGGCAGGTCAGGGTGAGGTGCCCCGTCCTGGGCGGCCGCTCAGTCGCTGGGAAAGTGCGTCGTGTAGGCGGAGTCGCGGGCCCGGGTGAGGTGCCTGCGGCTGCGGCGGACGCCGCGCATCAGGCCGACGATCACCGGGGAAATGACGAACCAGAGCAGCGCGCAGTTGATGCAGTGGCGCCAGCCGATGCGCTGGATGTCGAAGCCCTGCATGGCGTACAGGCCGTAGGCCAGAATGACCGCCACCATCGCCATGGCCATCATGCTCGGCGCGTAACAGCGCCAGTGCGGCCACTTGCAGTCCAGTCTGCTCTTCGCTCGCTCGGGTGCGCCGCCCATCGTCCTTCCCTCAGTCGCCTGTACGCACCAACATCCGCGGGTATTCGGCTCGGTTGGTCAGATTCCCGCAACAACTGCGAGCGTCGCCCAAAAAGTGGCGTCTGTCAAGCGGAAACCGTGGTGACTCGGCGAACTGGTGGCGCGGAGAGCGGCAATGCCTGATCGGATCGGGTGGATGGTCGTGTTGCTGCTGGTCGGCGCCGCCTGGGCTGAGCCCGATGATCCGTCACTCACGGCGGACTTCGAGGACCTGCCGGCGGCGCAGAGCACCGAAGGCGTCGCCGGCCAGGCCTTCCTGGGCGGCGGCCAGACGCCGGCCAAGGGGCTGGAGCTCCCCACTCGCGACGTACTGTCGCTCCGCCAGGGCACCGTGGCGATGTGGGTCAAACCGGTGGACTGGAGCGGCGATGACCGCTACTACCACAGCTTCTTCGGCCTCCGCATCGGACAGGGCGGGTACCTCATCCTGTACAAGAACTATTCGCCTGCCACCGGCGTGATGTTCGGCTGGGACCCTGACGAGGGGCCGGGCAAACGCTTCAATCGCTCGCTGGCCGTCCCTGGATGGAAGCCCGGACAGTGGCATCACGTCGCCGGGACCTGGTCGGACGGCGACCACTTCGCTCTATACGTGGACGGCCAGCGGGTCGGGATCGGCCGCGGAATTACCCTCCCACCTGACGACCGGCTGCCGGCCAAGTTCACCATCGGCAGCGCGCAGGTGGACCATCCCGGCCAGACCGCCATCGACGAGCTGCGGATCTACCGCCGCGCGCTGTCGGCGCGGGAGGTGTTGACCCTGTTCGCCGCCCATGCGCCGGCCGACCAGGTCGCGGCCGCGCGCGCCGCCCTGCCACCGGCCGGCGACATCCCCTCGGTGCGCATCGCCCACTCTTCGCTCGATCACCTTCTGCTGGTCGCCTTCCGCGCCGACTGCCTGGGTACCAGCCCGCCGGTCGACTCCGCTGAGCTGGTGGTCGCCGATCCAGCCGGCAAGCCGGTCGGCCGGGAGACCGTGACCCCACGCGCCGAAGGCGGGGCGGAGTTCCGGCTGGCGACCACCGGCTGGCCGCTGGGCCGGTACGAAGCCCGGCTGACGTTCCGCGACGCCGGTGGGAGGGAGCTCGGCGCCACGGCCAAGCCGTTCCAGGTGGCGACCACCGAGACCTGGGCGACGGCCGCCAGGCTGGGACTCGAGCCGGCGGTGCCGCCGCCCTACCAGCCGGTCCGGGCCGACGGCGCCACGGTCGGCACGTTGACGGCCCGGATCGCCATCGGCGGCTCCGGCCTGCCGGTCTCGGTGGTCGCCGGCGGCCGCGAGATCCTGGCCGGGCCGGTCGGGCTGGAGTGCGGCGAGGCGATCCGTCCCGCGGCCGAGCCCCGCGCCGGCACCGTCGACACCGCGGCGGCGCGCTTCGCCGGGGCGATGACCGCCGGCGCGGAGGCGATCACGGTCTCCGCGCGGGTCGAGTACGACAACCTGTGCTGGTTCGAGGTGACCGTGCCGCCGGCACTCGCCGCGCGGGTGAACTTCCTCCACCTGACCGTCCCGCTCCGCCGCGAGGTCGCCCGGTACCTCAACGCGGCGCTGCAGATCCCCACCCCGGAGCGGCCGAAGGGTTACCTGGTGCTGCCGCGGGAGCGATCCGAGCTGTGGTCGCTCGACCAGTTCTGTCCGGCGGTCTGGGTCGGTGACGACGCCCGCGGGCTGGGCTGGTTCGCCGAGTCGGACCAGTTCTGGTCTCGTCAGGACGGTCACCGGTTCGAGCTGAGCGGCGACGGCGAGGTGGCGCGGTTGCGGATCCGACTGCTCTCGGCGCCGGTCGCCGGCACCACGCCGTTGGTCTACCGCTTCGGCTTGCAGCCAACGCCGGTGAGGGCGCTGGCTCCCGGCTGGCGCTCCGAGCGGTGGCTGCCATCGTCGCAGGTTAGCCGCTATCTGCTCACGCTGCGCGGCAAGACCGACGCGAGCGGGGTGCCGGCCGAGCCGCCCGACGGCCGAATCGCCTACCACTACGCGTACAACGACTTCTGCAACACGTTGCCGGACGACCCGGCCGTGTTCCAGCGGCAGATCGAGGTCGGCGAGCGGTTCGGGTTGTTTGTCGTGCCGTACTCCGACATCCTCGACGCCACCGAGGGCTCCGGTGAGCATTGGCTGCACGCCGAAGAGATGGATCTTCAGCCCGGCGCTCGCTTCGGGCCCAGCCCGACCGCCGGGATTTGCACCGTGCCGAGCGGGAAGGCCGCCGATCTGTACGTCTGGTGGGCGCACCACCTGGCCAGCACCTACCGCCTCAACGGCCTGTACATCGACGAGGCGTGGGTCTATCCGGGCACCGGTCCCGACCAGGCCGGACTCGGCTACACCGACGCCGACGGCACCCGGCGCCCGACCTGGCCGCTGCTGGCCCGCCGCGAGATGCTGCGCCGCGTGCGCAACGTCTTCGCCGCGCAGGGCCGGCCGTTCCGGATCATCCTTCACCTGAGCAGCGTGCGGGTCCCGCCGCTGGTGTCGATGGGCGATCAGCTCCTGCTCGGTGAGGAGTTCTACCTCCACGTCACCCGCGACCCCATCTACGCCCACAGCGTCACCCCGGACCGGCTCCAGGCGGCCTACCTGCCGGGCAGCATGGGCATCCCGGTGGTCTTCCTGCCGCAGTTCAAGGCCAGCGGCCAGCGGATGAAGGACGTTCCGCTGGCGCGTGGACTGCTGGCCGTTACTCTCCTCCACGACCAGCTTCACTGGCCGGTGTTCGCGGCCGAGGCGCCGTTCCTGGAGGTGCGGCGGGTGCTGGCCGACAGCGGAGTCGACGGTCCGGAGACGGAGTTCATCGGCTACTACGCCGATTTGCCCCCGGCGCGGTCCGCTCCCGATGGCGTGCTGGTCAGCGCTTGGCGGACGGTCGTCGCCGGCCGTCGGCAGGCTCTGGTGATCGCCGCCAACGTCGGCGATACCGACCGGCCGGCGGCCCGGATCGAGCTCAATCCGGCCGGGCTGGGCTGGTCGGCGGCGAAGGCTACGGTGGCCGGCGGCGATCTGGCCGTGACCGGCGGCGCCGTCACGGTGGATTTGCCGGCGCACGACTTCGCGTTGATCCGCTTGAGCGAGTGAGGAGCCCGCGGCGCCGATGCTGGTCCCGACCCCACGTCTGGCCCTGGTCATCGCGGCGGGCGTTGTGATCCTGCTGCCGGCCGTCCGTCACCCCATCGGTTTCAGCCTGATCCTCGGCTTCAACCTCCTCCTGGCCGGCCTGGTGCTGGCCGACGCGCTGCTCACCGAGCGGGCCGGCGCGCTGGAGGTGCGGCGCCGGCATCTGGCCACCCTCAGCCTGGGCGCGCCGGCGCGGCTGACGCTCCTGGTCCGCAACGACTCCGACCGCCGGCTGGTGGTCAGGTTGCGCGACGACCTGCCCGCGGAGCTGGGCGCACGCGAGGACCCGCCGCCGGTGACGGTGGAGCCCCAGCAGACCGCCACGGTCGGCTACCGGATCACGCCGCCGGTCCGCGGCCGGTTCCGCCTGGGCGGGGTGACCGCGCGCTGGCGCAGCCGGCTGGGCCTGTTCGAGCGCCAGGCGCACTGGCCGCTGGCGCAGGAGGTGCGCGTCTATCCCAACCTGCGGGCCTTGCAGCGCTACCAAATGCTGCAGCGCGCCGGGCGGCTGCTGGAGGCGGGCATCCGCGCCGCCCGCCTGCGCGGCGCCGGGACCGAGTTCGAGTCGCTGCGCGAGTACCAGCCCGACGACGAGTACCGCCGCATCCACTGGGGCGCCACCGCGCGGAAGGGCAAGCTGGTCAGCCGGCAGTACGAGGTCGAGCGCAGCCAGACGGTGATCTTCTGCCTCGACACCGGCCGGCTGATGACCACCCGCCTGGACGACCACACCCGCCTCGACCACGCCATCAACGCCATCCTGCTCCTGGCCGGCATCGCCACCCAGTTGCAGGATCGGGTCGGGCTTCTGGTGTTCGCCGAGGAGCCGTTGCTCTACCTCCCGCCGCGCCAGGGCCGGTCGCAGGTGGCGCGCGTCCTGGAGGCGGTCCACGATCTCCAGGGCCGGCTGATCGAGCCGGACTACGGCGCCGCCCTGCGGCTGCTCGGGCTGCGGCAGCGCAAGCGCAGCCTGGTGGTCCTGCTCACCGACCTGATCGATGCGCAAGCCTCCGAGGCGCTGCTCGGCTACGTCCAGGCGCTCCGTCCGGCGCACCTGCCCATCTTCGTCAGCTTCACCGACCCGCAGGTGCAGGCGTTGGCCGTCAAGCCGCCCGAGACGGTGGCCGATGTCTACCAGCGCGCTCTGGCGAGCAAGCTGCTGCACGACCGCGAGCAAGCCCTCCGCCGCCTCCGCGCCCACGGCCTGGCGGTCGTCGACGCCCTGCCCGACCGCGCGCACGTGGAGCTGGTCAACCGGTACCTCGAGGCCAAGGTCAAGCTGCTGCTGTAGTGCGGTCCCTGCCGACCGCCGCCGGAGGGAGCACCTAGTGGTCGCCCACACTGATTATTCTGCAAAGAGCCGGGTCAGCTTGACCCGCGCGTCGCTGGTGGTGAACCGCCAGTCGATCGTCGCCTGCTGCGCGTTCCGCTCCGCTGCCCAGGCGGCCAGTTCCACGCCGAGGGTCGCGAGGTCGGGGATCCGCCGCCGCAGACACCGGCTGCTCGCCACGCTCAACTCCATCTCCACTTGGTTCAGCCAACTCCCGTGCTTCGGCGTCGGGTGCGGCTCCAACTTCCGGGTCCACCACCGCGCCTCCTCCGGCTCGAAGGCCTTGTAGAAAGACGTCGGCGTGTGGATGTTCAGGTTGTCGGACACCACCCGCACCCGCTCCACTCCTGCGTACCGCCGGGCCACCACGTCTCGCACGAACCGCGCGAACTCGTCCGCCGTCCGGTGCTCCGTCACCCGCGTTGTACGCCAACCCGCCAACGGCTCGCAGGCGATGAACAGGTTGCACGTCCCCGCCCGCTGGTACTCGTAATCCTTCTGCGCCCGGCGCCATCCTGCGCCGACCGCTCGCCAACGGCCGCTGGTCGAGAGCCCAAGGTGTACAGCGATAGGGGTGCACCCCAAAGCGGCCAGGAAGAGCCGTCCAAGAAGCAGATCCCCACGGGTTCGGGACGGAATCGCCGCGCTGGCGAAAGCAAAGTGGCAGCCAGCGGCCCAGAGAGACGTCCCGAAAGGGCCACAGCGCAGAAGGCTCCATTCGTCGGGCGGTTGACAGGCAGGGCTGGCGCGGGGCATGCTGGCGGGGCGGAGGAACGGCATGGTGCTCGGGTTGTGGCTGCTGGCCGCTGTCGTGGCGCCGGAGGCGAACCTCGCGCCGGCCGCCGTGATCACCTGTTCGCCGGCGCTGGACGGCAGTGCCGACGAGTTGGTCGACGACAGGCTGGGCGGCAAGGCGTTCATCGTCGGCAGCGAGGGCCACGGCGCGGTGACCCTGACCTGGGACCACCCGCGCCGCGTCCGTGCCGCGCGCGTCTACCAGGGCTCGGAGGTCTACCGCATGGACGCCCTGGTGGTCGAGGCCGACACCGGGGACGGGACCTTCCGCGAACTCGGCACCGCGCAGAAGACTCCGCTCTTCGCCTGGATCGAGGTCCGGTTCGCGCCGGTGACCGTCCGGTCGCTGCGGATTCGCTGCACCGAGGGCGAGTCGAAGGGCCGCCGAGCGCATCCGGTGTTCGCCGAAGTGCAGGTGATCGGTGACCCGCTGCCGACCGACACGGCAGACATGCAAAGGCTGGGCCGAAGCGTGCGCTCCCTGAGTGACGTGCCCGCGCCGCCGCGCGAGACTCCGCTGGTCCGTGACGGCCGGCCGCCCTGTCTCCTGGTGCCGGCCGACCCGGCCGCTCGCCGAGCCGGCGACGCGTTGCGCCGAGCGTTGACCGAACGGCTCGGGGCCGTTCCGACCGTCGCCGATTCCGCCGCCGCCGCGCCGCTGGGCAGCGCGACGGTGATCGCCCTGGGCAACATGCTCGACAACGAGTTGATCTGCCGGCTGTACTTCAACAAGTACGCCTTCGAGGACAACCTCTTCCCGGGCGCCGGCGGGTACACCATCCGGACCGTCCACGATCCCTACCCGTGGGGCGGCGGACAGGACGTGATCGTGGTCGGCGCGAGCCGGCCCGAGCAGTTGACTCCGGCGGTCGAGCGGCTGCTGGCGCTGCTGGCCGGCCAGGGCGGCGCGACGGCGCTGCCTTGGACGCTGGTCGTGGCGCCGGAGAAGAAGCTGTCGGCCAAACAGCGCGAGCAGCTCCTGGCGGCGCCGACCGAGCCGTCGTTCACCGCCTTTCGCCAGTCCGCCGAGCAGTACGCCAAGACCGGTGACGAGGCGCACGCGCTGAAGGCCATCACCGCGCTGGACATCATGGCGGGGATCTACCGGGACAACCCCGCCCGCCGGACGCCCTGGCCGGAGGAGACCACCAGCGGTCCCATCATGGCCGCCTGGGACACCTTCGAGGAGTGCCCGCTGATCGACCAGACCAAGCGGCTCGGGTACGTCAACGCCTTCCTCTGCTTCGCCCGTGACCTGGTCCACCACTGCTCTGGGTACGGCGCGTTGGGGACCGGCGACACCGTGTCCTGGAACCACACCACCTTCCCGCTGCTGGGGCTGTACTACTGCGGGCGCTACTTCCAGCGGTACTACGGCCTGAAGGACGCTCGCGAGTGGCTGGCCAAGGCGGCGGCCTGCTTCCTCGCGCAATCCCGCTCGTGGAAGCCGCAGGAGGACGCCGACGGCTACCTGACGCTGACCATGGGCCACACCATCGACTACTGCCTGGCCGAATGGGACCTGCGCTTCTTCGAGTCCGGGCTGATGAAGCAGTACGCCGACTACGTGGTGGCTTGCGGCGACAACCGCCAGTGGCCGTCCGGCTTCGGCGACAGCGGCGTCTCGGCCAGTCCGTCGATGGCCCGGGCGGTCCTGCCGCTGGCTTATTGGTGGACCCGCGACGGCGTCTACCGGTGGCTCCTGGAACAGGTCTGCGACGGCGGCTGGGCCAACCCGTACTGGCCGGAGGTGGCCCCGGTGCCGGCCGAGCGGTTCGTCGGCCTGGCGGTCCACAAGCTGGACCACCAGCTCGACGAGTACACCCGGAAGCGGTCGTTCTACGGCGAGCCGGTGGCCGAAGGCGGCGTGCCGGCGGCCGAGGCCTACGACAAGATCGCCTTCCGCGAGAGCTGGCACCCGGGCGATCAGTACCTCTTGCTCGACGGCTACGGCCGGGGCAAGCACCTGCACTACGACACCAACGGGATCACCGAGTTCGTGCAGGGCGGCGAGCGCTGGCTGCTGGACCACGACTACCTGACCCGCAACACCACCGAGCACTCGATGCTGTCGGTCCTGCGCGACGGCCGGGCGGCCGAGCTGGTGCCGGCGATGGCCGGGCTCAGCGCCGCGGGCGAGGTGTCCGGCGCGGCGGCGGTCGAGACGCATGTCGACGGCTACAACGGCGTCGACTGGGTGCGCCGGGTGCTGTGGTCGAAGGGCGCCTGGTTCCTGATCCACGACACCGCCACCGCCCGCGAGGCCGGGTCGTACGATCTGGAGCTGACCTGGAAGACCATCGACCGCGGCGGCGAGACGGTGGACGACCAGGGCCGGTTCACCGCCAGCCGGGGCAGCGCCACCGACAGCCACGGGCTGCTGCCCCTGGCCGACCGCGAGGCCGGCAACGGGCAGGTGGTGGTCATGACCGCCCAGGACTCGCGGCTCGTGTTCGCCGTCGAGCTGCCCGCCGGGGAGTGCGCGGTGACCCTCATCGGCAAGGGTGGCGACGGCAGCAGCGACTCGCTCTGGCTGTCGCTCGACGGCGCGCCGCCAGTGGCCTTCCATGTCCCGCAGAACGCCCTGGGCCCGGCCCGCTCGGCGTTCGAGGCGGACTCCAGCCGGCCGGTCCTGGCGGTCGCCAAGAGCGGCAAGCATCTGGTCAGCATCACTCTCCGAGAGCACCCGCCGGTGCGGCTCGACCGCCTCGAGTTCGCCGTCGCCGGAGCCAAGCCGGTGGTGGTCGAGGCCGAAGCCGCGGAGGCGCCCGGCCCCGATCTGATCCAGCCCGGCGTGCCCAGCGCGTTCCACATCGCGCCCGCCGCGCCGGTCGGCAGCCGGGTCACCCGCCACGTCCGGCAAGGCATCGCGGTGCCGGTGGCCATCCTCCACCAGCGCCGCTCCGGCGACCTGGCCGCGGGGCAGGAAGTCTCGTTCTGCTCGCTGCTGTACGCCACCGACGAGCGCCATCCGCGCGAGTACCGCATCGCCGCGCTGCGCGATCGGGTCTACCGGGTCGAGGGCGAGACGGCGCGGCTGGCCGGGTTCGGCGCCGACCGCCAGGGCCGCTGGGCCTGCGACGCCGCCGGCTGGCTGATCGACGGCGACCTGGTCTCGCTGCTGGCCGTCCGGCGGCTCAAGCTGGGCGGCGAGCTGACCTTCGACCCGCCGGTCGACGCCGAGCTGCGCGCCGGCACCGGCGAACTGACCATCCTGGCCGACCAGGAGACGCGAATCACCGCCTCCGGCGCCGGCCTCGGCGACGGCCGGATCGCGTTGACCATCACCGGCGGGCACCACGTGCTGAAGGTCACCGGGCTGACCGCCGCGGCGCTGGCCGAGGCCGGCACCGGCAAGCCCGCGCCGGCTCGGGCCGGCGCCGAGGTCAGGGCGCCGCGCGCGACCTCCGCGCCGCGCTGGACGGCCGACACGGCGCCCGGCCCGGTCGAGCGGATCACGCCGGCCGATCTGGACGGTGACGGCCGGCCGGAGTTGCTGGTCTCCTCGGGCACGGCGGCGGTGGCCCTGGACGCCGAGGGCAAGGTGCGCTGGTCGTACCTGACCGGCGGCCGCGTCCGAGACGTCTCGGCGGCCCGGCTGGCGGCCGGCGCGCCGCCCACGGTGCTGGTCTCCAGCGCCGACACCTACCTCTCGCTGCTCGACCCGGCGGGTCGGGAGCTGCGCCGGCAGCAGATGACCGGGATCTACTTCAGCGCCGACCACGGCGAGCGGCCGTGGCCGCTGTACCTGACCCGCGGCATCGACGCGGACGGCGACGGGGTCGACGACCTGCTGGTGACCACGCTCGGCAGCATGGAGATGTGGGGCCTGGACAAGACCGATCTCCACAAACTCTGGCGGTACGAGTTCTGCTACCACGGGTGCATGGACCTGCGGGCGATCGACCTGGACGACGACGGCCGGAAGGAGATCCTGGCCGCTGACAAGTACGGCAGCGTCCACGTCGCCCGAGCCGACGGCAAGAAGGTGATGAGCAGCTACACCTCCATCGGCGACGTGGCCTTCGACGCCGCCGACCTGGACGGCGACGGCAAGCTGGAGCTGGTCCACGGCTCGTCCACCGGCGACCTGACGGCGGTCGACCTGGCCAACAAGCCGCGCTGGCGGTTCGACAACTTCGGCTACGCCGTCGAGCAGGTGCTGTGCCGCGACCTGGACGGTGACGGCCGGCCCGAGGTGCTGATCGGCTCCGGGACGGGGTACCTCTACTGCCTGGCCGGCGACGGCTCCGAGCGCTGGCGGCGGCGGCTGGGGTTCGCCGTGACCGCGGTGGCGACGGTGCCCGATGGTTTGGTCGCCGGGACCGTCGACGGCAGTCTGACCTGGCTGGACGGCCACGGCGAGCCGCGCCGGTCGGTGGAGCTGGGCGCGCCGGTGACCGCCCTGGCGGTGGTCGACGGGCAGGTGATCGTCGGTCTGCGGGACGGGCGGGTGGTCGCGCCGGCGCGGGACTGAGCAGCGGGAGGGGAGCCGATGGGTGGCAAGCGGGGCTGGGCGCTGGCGCTGGCGTTGCCGCTGGCCGGCTGCGGCGGGTCGGGCGCGGCGGCGGAGCTGTACGCGCCGGAGCGGCTGGCCAACCTGGATTATTTCATCGTCGTAGCCTACCTGGTGGCGGTGGTGGCGATGGGCGCCTGGGTCGGCCGCGGGCAGACCGACACCGAGGACTACTTCCTCGCCGGCCGGCGGATGCACTGGCTGCCGGTCGGCATCAGCATCATGGCCACGTTGTTCAGCGCCATCTCGTACCTGGCGTATCCGGGGGAGATCTACGGGTACGGGATCACCATCCTGAGCATGTGGGTGACCTTCTGGCTGGTGGCGCCGGCGGTGCTCTACGGGTTCATGCCCTTCTACCACCGGCTCCAGGTCACCTCGGCCTACGAGTACCTCGAGGTGCGCTTCGACGGCTCCGTCCGAACCGTGGCCAGCGCGCTGTTCGTGGTGGTCAGGTTCGGCTGGATGGCCCTGGCCATCTATGCCTCGGCCCTGGCGCTCCACGCGGTCACCGGCTGGCCGCTGGTCCCGGTGATCCTGGTCACCGGCCTGGTGGCCACGGCCTACACCCTGATGGGCGGCATGCGGGCGGTGATCTGGACCGACGTGGCCCAGTTCGCGGTGCTGGTCGGCGGTCTGCTGGGCGCGGTGGCCATCGTCCACAGCGCGCTCGACGGCGGGTTCGCGGCGGTCTTCCGGATGGCCGCGGCCGAGCAGGCGGCGCATCCGGAGACGTTCCGGCTGGGGTTCAACTGGGACCCGCGCCCGTGGGCGCGAATGACCATCTGGGGCTGTCTGCTGGGCCAGTACGTGACCTTCCTGTCGGACTACGGCGCGGACCAGGTCTCGGTCCAACGGTACCTGACCACGCCGAACCTGACCCAGATGCGGCGCTCGTTCGTGATCAATCTGCTGGCGGTGATGGTGGTCCTGTCCGGCCTGGCGCTGGTCGGGCTGGGGCTGTGGGCCTACTTCCAGCAGCACCACGACCCGGCCGCGGCGGGGCTGGCGACGGCCAGGAAGTTCGACCAGATCTTCCCCTACTTCATCACCACCCGGTTCCCACCGGGTTTGGCCGGGCTGATGATCGCGGCCCTGCTGGCGGCGACCATGTCGAGCATCGACAGCGGTCTCAACTCGGTCACCACGGCGATCATGGTCGACTTCGGCGAGCGGTTCGGACGGGTCCGCGGCGACGCCGCGCAACGGTTGCGGGCCGCGCGGTGGATCACCTGCGTCCTGGGCGTGGTGGTGACGCTCCTGGCCACGGTGGTCGACCGGCTGGGGCAGAACATCATCGAGATCACCAACAAGGTCAACAACGCGCCCAAGGGCGTGCTGCTGGGGATCTTCATCCTCGGCATGGCCACCAGGCGGGCGACCGGCCGGGGCGTGCTGATCGGCACCGTGGCCGGCTTCGTGGTGGCGCTCTACGCCGAGTTCTGGTGGCCGGCGGCGACCCGGCCGAACTTCCTCTGGCTGACCCTGGTCGGCCTCTTGCCGACGCTGATCGTGGGCTGGCTGGCGAGCCGGCCGGGGCGACAAGGAGAAGGCGATGGCTAGACTGGTGCACGCCTGCTGGGCCGTTTGTCTCGCGGCGCTGCCGGCGGCGGCGGAGCAGGTCTTGGTCAACCCCGGTTTCGAGGACGCCGGCAAGCTGGCGCCGGGGTGGAGCAAGCAAGGCGAGGTGGCCGCCGGCGACGTCGCCCGGACCGGGCAGGGCGCGCTCAAGCTGGGCAAGAGCTCGCGCATCTGGCAGGTGGTGGCGCTGGAGCGCGGCGTCGTCTACCACGGCTCGGTCTGGGCCCGCGGCCGGGGGACCGTCTCACCCGCCTTCTACGAGTACACCGACGGCCCGGCGCAGGGCTACGTGTGGACCGCCGCCTGCCCGCCGGTCACCGTCGGCGAGGAGTGGCAGCAGGTCCGCTGGAGCTACAGCGCCGGGCCGAACGAGGCCCGTCTCAAGGGCATCTGCTTCGCGGTCCGCACCAACGGCGACGACGCCGCGGTGTTCCTGGACGATGCCGCCGTGGACCGGGAGCCGCTGCCCGCGCAGCCGTCCAACCTGGTGCTCAATCCCGAGCTGGCCGACGCCGACGGTGACGGCGCGCCCGACCACTGGCTGGCCGAACGGCGGCGGCTCAGCCTGGAGACCGTCCCCGGCGGCGGCCGCGCGCTGCGGGTGGCGGCGACGCTGTTCGCCGAGGATCTGCTACCCGACCCCGGCTACGGCGACTGGTGGCGGTGGGACCGCTGGGGCGAACAGCACGGCTCGGGCTGGCCGGCCCTGCCACGGCCGCTGGGCGGGGCGTACACGGTCCTGCTGGAGAGCGCGGCCGTGCCCATCGAGCCGGGCAGCCGCTACGACGTGTCGCTGCTGCTGCGCGAGTTGGACGTGTGGGGCGAGTTCGTCGCCATCCGCTGGCGTGACGGGGACGGCCAGCCGCTGGCCGAGTTCGAGGAGCGGCTCGGGTACGATCACCTGCACCAGGGCTCGACCGCCGACTGGGTCCGCTACACCGGTCGCGCCACCGCCCCGCCGGCGGCGCGGCAGGCCGGGCTGGTGGTCGGCTGCAAGCTGAGCAGCGGGGCGTTCTGGATCACCGACCCGTCGCTGGGATTTGGCCTCGGCGCGCCGGGCCGGCACGAGCCGCGCACCGAGCGCGGGGCCGCCGACCTCAAGCAGGGCCTGCCCAAGGCCCCGGCTCCCGCCCGGCCCACCCCGCCGGTCGCCGCCAAGGCCAAGGCCGGCGTGCGGGTGTCGGCCGACTCGCTGTCCGTCGGTCTGGCCGGCGACCTGGTCGTGACCCTGCCGCTGCGCGACGGCCGGCTGATTGGCATCACCGCGGTGACCTGCGCCGGGGTGCCGCTCCGCGCCGCCGCGCCGCCGCTGAGTCCGGTGATCGAGACGGTGCCGCGGCGGCCCTACGAGACCTGTCGCTACCTCGGCTTCGAGCCCGACGGCAAAGGCTTCCGGATCCGCTCACAACTCGTCTGGTCCGGCGGCGCGGACACGCTGGACTGGCTGCTCCAACCGGTGCAGGAGACCATCGCCGGCCGGGCGTTCGCCGGCCTGCGCTACTCGTACCGCTTCCACGGCGAGGGGGTCAAGGTCCGGCGGATCATGGACCGGGCCACCTGGGAGGTCGGCGGCCGGGCGCAGGGCCTGGCGGTGGGCAGCGAGCTGCACCCGCTCGGTCCCGCCTCGACCTACTGCCTGGCGTCCGCCTACCGTTACGTCGCCGCCGACGCCTTCGACTACCAGACCGGCCCGGCCGGAACACTGGTCAGTTACCTCGAGCGTCACCACACCTCCCTGTTCATGCGCGCGGCCACGCCGGAGTTCGTGGTCCTGCAGGACACCTTCCTGTTCCCCGATTCGGACGCGGCGGAGACCACGCCGAAACGGGTCCTCTACCGCGCCGGTGCCGGGAGCGCCGACGACTGGGCGGCGGTCCGCGACGACCTCTATGCGCGCTTCCGGAAGCAGGTCGGCGCCCCGCCGGAGCCGGCGCTGGAGCCGGCGGCGATGTACATCGGCTACGGCGGGCTGGAGGGCATCGCCGGGTTGAAGCCCGAGGACCCGAAGATCGCCAACGGCGACTACTACTTGTGGGTCGCCGAGCACGCCGTGCCGAAGCTGGCCGAGCTGGGCTTCAAGCGGGTCATGATGGTCCTCCCGCGCGGGCCGTGGAACTGGCCAGTGAAGGACATCAACCACCTCTGTCCCGAGACCACCGCCCAGTTCAAGCGCCTCTGCGACACCGCGCACCAGCGGGGGATGAAGGTCATCGCGTGGTACGGCTCGGTCCAGAACCTCGATCAGGCGGCGACCTGGACCGAGCACCCCGAGTTCATCTTGAACGGACCGGGCGGCCAACGCTCGCGGACCTACTACTCGCCCTGGGGCTGGCCGGGCAAGCTGGCCGCCGGGTTCCACCGCTACACCCTCGACGGGCTGCGCGAGGCGCGGCAGAAGACCGGCCTGGACGGACTGTGGCTGGACTCCTACTGCTCCGCGACCCACCTCATGGAGACCGCCGAGTTCGCCGACGCGGTCCACCAGGCGGACGGCCTGATCCCGTGGCACGCGGCCATCGAGCAGATGGGCTACGTGACCTACTGCGAGGGCGGTCCGCACGGTCTGGGAACCATCTCCGACGGCGGCTTCCGCGTCCCGGCCGACCCGGCGCGGTGGCGGCCTGAGGTCCACTACAAGCAGGGCTTGTACCTTCAGCAGCCCTGGCGCAAGTCCGGCCCGCCCCACAACGTCAGCGATATGGGCCACTTCCTGGCCGGTCCCGCGACGATGGCCTACTACCGGCTGTTGGCCAACCGCTGCTGCCCGATCGTCGACCTGGGCCACTTCGGCACCGATCTGGAGGCCGTCGCGCGCCTTGCCCGGGCCAACATAGACTTCGCCGCGGTGGCCGACCTGATGGTCAAGCGGCACCTCCTGGGCCGCGCCGGCGTGGAGTGGACCGCCCCGAAAGGCCGCGCCGTGTTCGCCTTCGCCGACCAGGACTACGCCGTCCCGAAAGGCCTGACCGTCAAAGACGTGACCGCGGGCGTGGCGGTCAAGGTGCCGGCGAGCGGCAAGATCACGCTGAAGCGGTGGCACACGTATCGGATGGCGGCCAGGTAGGTCGCGGCGGACGGCACGGGTCACACACGACCCATGGGTCCTATACTCCCGGTCCAGGCGACAGACGCATGCTATAATCCCGCCCCGGAGGGCGGGCATGGCGGCGAGGATTCTGGACGGGCGGGAGTTGGGCAAGGCCTGGCGGGCTGAGAGCGCCGCGGCGATCGCGCGACTGAAGGAACTGGGGACCGCCGTCGGCGTGGCCGTGGTCCGGGTGGGCGACGACGAGGGCGCCGCCAGCTATGCTCGGCAGCTTGCCAAGACCTTCGCCGCCGCCGGCGTGGCGATGCGGTTGGAGGTGCTGCCCGCCGACTCCGACGAAGCCGCCGTGCGCGGGCTGCTGCACAGCCTGAGCGCCGACCCGACGGTCCACGGCATCTTGCTCCAGGAGCCCGTCCCCGAGCCGCTCTCGGCCGACGATCTGGCGCTGGATATCGATCCCGGCAAGGACATCGACGGGGTCCACCCGCTCAACGCCGGCAAACTGTTCCAGGGCCGCGACGACGGGTTCGTCCCCGCCACCGCTTGGGGTGGCCTGGAACTGCTGCGGCGCCACGGCGTGGAGCTCAAGGGCCGCCGGGTGGCGATGGTCGGGCGGAGCACCATCGTCGGCCGGCCGATGGCGCTTCTGATGTTGCACCAACACGCGACGGTGACCATCTGCCACACCCGGACGGTCGACCTGGCCGACCGGACTCGCGAGGCGGACATCGTCGTGGCCGCCGTCGGCAGGCCGTGGATGATCACCGCCGACATGGTCCGGGAGGGCGCGGTGGTGGTCGATTTCGGGATCAACTTTGTCGACGGCGAACTGCGCGGCGACGTGGCGCTTGAGGTGGCCGAGGTGGCCGGGGCGCTGACCCCGACGCCGGGTGGGACCGGGGCCATGACCAACGCCGCGCTGCTGGCCAACCTGGTCCGCGCCGCCTCGGCGCGTGGCTGATTCTGGCTGGTTGCGCTCGCCGAGCTAAACCCCCGCGCCCCGGCGCCGATGTAAGCGTAGTCAGAAGCGTGGGCGGCCACCGTCCGCGCGGGAGGTCAGAATGTACGCTCCGGCGCTGGAAACCTATCGGCGACAGCAAGTCGAGACGGCGTCCCCCATGCAGCTCGTGCGGATGATGTACGACGCGATGCTCCAGTCCACGCGCGACGCGAAGGTCTCGCTGGAGGCGAAGGACTACGCTACGGCCAACGATCGCCTGCTGCACGCCCAGCGCATCGTCGAAGAGCTGGATCATGCCGTTGACGAGGAGCGGGGCGGCGACATCGCGCGCAACCTGCGCCGGTTGTACGACTTCCTGCTCCAGCGGCTGACCTACGTCAACATCACCAAATCGATCCCCGCCATCGAGGACACCGAGGCGGTGATGGAGGAGATGCACGCGATGTGGGCGGCGGTGCCGGGCTGGGAGCTGTAGCCGACCCGCCACCCGTCAGGTAGTCGCTCATGGAGCGCGAATCGGTCCTGGTCGTCGACGATGACGAGGTCTGCCGGCGGCAGTGTGAGGCCATCCTCAACGGCGCCTCGTTCCAGGTGACCTGCGCTCCCAGCGGCGAAGCGGCCATCGAGTTGGCCGCCCGCGGACGCTCCCCGCGCGGCTACGATCTGGCGGTCCTCGATTTCGTCATGCCCGGCGCCGACGGGCTCGACACCTTCGGCGAGCTGCGCCGCCTGGCCCCCGATCTGGCCGGCATCCTGGTCACCGGCAACACCTCGCTGAACGTGGCCATTAAGGCGCTCAACCAGGGCTTCAGCCAGGTGATCGCCAAGCCGGTCGATTCGCGCGAACTGCTGGAAGCCGTCGATGCCGCCCTCGACGAGCGGCGGACGGTGCTCGAGAACTCCCGTCTGCAGGCCCTGGCCCGGCTCTACGACTCGCTCAACCAACTGGCCGGCCTGACCGATCGCGACGAGCTGTGCGAGCGAATCGTCAGCCTGGCCCTGACCGAGACCGGCGCCGACCGGGCCAGCCTGATGCTCCTGGCCTCGGAGGACCAGTTGCGGGTGGTGGCGGCGCGCGGCCACGGGGCCGAGGCCCTGCTCGGGGCCACCTGTCCGGCCTGGCAGCCCATCAGCGGCTGGGCGCTGAAACACGGCCTGGTGCTCGAGCTGGGACCGAACCGGCACCTGCCCGGCGAGGTCCGCGCGCACCTCCGGCACCCCGAGATCACCGCCGCCGTGTGCCTGCCGCTGTACGCCGCCGGCGAGCCGCTGGGCGTGCTCAACGTCAGCCACCTCTCGGCCGCGCGCGGGTTCCACCCCGGCGACGTCGAGCTGGCCACGGTCCTGGCCTCGGACGCGGCGCGCTCGCTGCAACGGCTGGCCTTCCTCGACGAACGAGCCCGGCGCGAGCGGGTCTCGACCGTGGGCCGGCTGGCCAGCACCATCATCCACGATCTGCGGGGACCGGTGACCATCATCGGCGGCGCCGCGGAGATGCTGGCGGAGACCTGCCGCGGCCAGGAGTCCGAGTTCGCCGAGATCGGGTCGGCGGTGGGCGAGTTGGAGCAGATGTGCCGGCAACTGCTCAGCTTCGCCCGCGACACCGGCTCGCTGGCCATCGAGACAGTCTCGCTGAGGGCGCTGGCCGACGAGCTGACCGACGCCGTCGGCGAGCAGGTCGAGTCGGCCGGGCTGGGCTGGTCGGCCGACGACGTGGCCGACCTCCCCGTGGACCTGGCGCGGGCCGAGCTGCTGCGGGTCCTGGGCGATCTGGTCGAGGTCGCCATCCCGCCCGCGCCGGCCGGCGGGCGACTCTCGCTGAGCGGCTCGGAGGCCGCCGGTGAAGTGATTCTGGCGCTGTCCGGAACCGCGGCGCGGGCGGCCGAGTGGTGGGCCGAAGTGGACGAGCCGACCGCCCTCGTCTCCGGCGGCGCCGGCTTGTGTCTGGCGATCCTCCGCTACGTGGCCGAGCGGCATCACGGCCGGGTCGAGCTGTCCATCGACGGCGAGTCGTACCGCATCAGGTTGATCCTGCCGACCGGGCAGAACGGCCGTTCCGCGGGCTGAGGCGGGCGTCAGGCAGACGTTACATGCCGTTCACGTTGGGGCAGGAAGGCGGCGGGCCATATAGGGTGTAATGACGGCGACGAGCGCAACCGGCGGCGGAATACTGGTTGCGGCGGCGCAGTCCGCCCGCCGGCCGGACAGTCGTAAGCCGTGCTTTGAATCGAAAGTGCGCGATGAAGACAACCAACGTTGGGCTGGCCGAGGGACGGGTGAGCAAGAATCCCAACGAGGTGCTCACCGCCATGGGCCTGGGCTCCTGCGTCGCGCTGGTGGGCTATGACGCCGAGGCGGTGGTGGCGGCGCTGGCGCATGTCATGCTGCCGAAGGGCGCTGGCTCGGACGACAAACCAGCCAAGTTCGCGGACCGGGCGGTGCCGTTCCTCTTGGACGAGCTGCAGAAGGCGGGGGCCGACCTGACGCGGCTTCGCTTCGCGGTCTTCGGCGGCTCGCAGATGCTCGCCATGGGACAGAGCGCGCTGCTGGAGATCGGCTCCCGCAACGTTCAGGCGGTGCGCGATGCGCTGGCCAAGGCTGGGCTCGAGCCGGTGATCATGGACGTGGGCGGCACCAAGGGACGGACGGTGGAGGTGGCCGTGGCCGACGGGACGCTGGTGGTCAAGATACTGGGCCAGCCGGAGAAAGTCTTTGCCGAGCTGGCGGAGGGGCCGGAGGTGCAGCGATGAGCGGCAATCTCGAAGCCATGATGGAGTTCGCCGACAAGCTGCCGTCGCTGCCCACGGCCGTGGTGCAGGCCTTGCAGCTCCTGCGCGACGAGAACAGCCAGAACGAGCGCATCGCTCAGGCCTTGTCGATGGACCAGGCCCTGGTGGCGCAAGTGCTGAAGATGGCCAACTCGCCGTTCTACGGGCTGTCGCGCCGGGTGGCGACGGTCGAGCAGGCGATTCTGGTCCTGGGCCGGAAGGCGGTCCGCTCGCTGGTCGTGGCGGCCGCCTCGCAGGACTACCTGTCGCGGCCACAGGCCGGCTACATGCTGCGCCGCGGCGAGCTCTGGCGGCACTCCATCGCGGCCGCCACCGGAGCCGGGCTGATCGCGCCTCGAGTGGGCTACAAGCCGGCCGAGGAGGCGTTCGTCGCCGGGCTGCTGCACGACATCGGCAAGGTCGTGCTGAGCGCCTACCTGGCCGAGCAGACCGACGAGTTGATGGAGCGGCTCGGCAACGCCGGAGACACGAGCTTCGATGTCATCGAGCGGGAGATGGCCAGCGTCGACAGCGCCATGCTGGGCGGGCTGATCGTCGAGCATTGGCAGCTTCCGGCGCACCTCGCCCGCGCCATTACCAACCAGCACCATCCGCGTGAGGCCAAGGAGGACTGCAAGCTGGCCACCATCGTCCACCTGGCCAACGCGTTGGCCATGGTCATCGGTGAAGGGGTCGGCGTCGATGGACTGCAGTACCCGCTCGACGAGCGGGCGGTGATGGAGGTCGGGCTGGGCGCCGAGGCCCTGGAGGAGATCACCTCCGAGCTGATCGACAAGGTCACCGATCCGGAGCTGGCCTGAGGATGTCGGGGCCCAGGCAGGCGCGGACCTGACGCCGCAGGGCGGCGAGTCGAGTCGCGCCGCCGTGGCGCACTGACCGTTTACAGAACGCAGCACGTGGGTTAGGATTGACCCCGGCCAGCAACCCAGAATCACGTCGGGGGGCCGGTGCGCGTGGGGTGGTGACAGGTGTGACGGGTGCAAGCGTGGACCCGCGGGTCCCGCACCACCGGTCTGGCGCGCCTAGAGGTGCTGGATGCTGCGCAAACCGCCGAAGAGCGTGGTGCTGTTGGCCTCGGACGTGCCCTATGCGCGGCGGCTCCTGCAACACACCCTGCAGCAGAACAACTGCGAGGTGACCTGCGCCAACTCCCTGCGCGAGGCGGTGAACCTGCTCGACAGCCAGCCGTTCAACCTGGTGGTGATCGATCTGGGGAGTCCGGAGAGCGCTTCCGAGCAACTGCTCTTGCAGATCCGTGTGGCCGGCAGTCGGATCCCGGTCCTGCTGCTCTCCAGCAGCCTCGATCGCGACATGCTCCGGCGTCTGAGCAATCTGCGGCCGGTCGGCGTGCTGACCAAGCCGCTGGTGCTCGAAGCCTTCGTCGAGCTGCTCCCACTGGCGGTCACCGGCGACGACGAGCTGCTCCGCCGCAGCACCGAGCTGTCGAAGTTCAAGGTCGGGCCCGAGAGCGCCTCCGACCCGGAGCACGAGGCGCCCACGGCCGAGGCGTTGATCCAGCAGTCGCGGATCGATGAGGGCCGCTTGCTCAGGATGTTTGGCGACCTGCCCCTGCTGCCGCACGTGGTGGCGCGGATCCTCCAACTCAGCGCCGATGACGAGACCACCGCCGTCCAGCTCTCCGAAGTGATCGGCGGCGACCCGCGCCTGTGCGGCCAGCTCCTGCGGATCGTCAACTCCGCCTACTTCGGCTTCGCCCGCCGGATCGCGACCATCCCCGAGGCCATCGTCATCCTCGGCACGGACGCCATCCGCAGTTTGACCGTCGGCGCCGCTGTGGCCAACTTCTTCGGCGGCAAGAGCGCGGTGCTCAACCGCGAGCTGCTCTGGCACCACTCCCTGGCCGCGGCCATCGCCAGCCGGAAGGTGGCCGAGCGGGCCGGCATGCGCAACCCCGAGGAAGCCTTTACCGCCGGCTTGCTACACGACTTCGGACGAGTGGCCCTGGAGCGGCACCTGGGCGAGTTGTACAAGTCCGCGCTGGACGTCGCCCGGGCCGACGACCTGCCGCTGGTCGAAGCCGAGGAGAAGACGCTCGGATTCCACCACGCCTGGCTCAGCGGCTGGCTGGCGCGCAAGTGGAATCTGCCGCCGGTCCTGGGCGAGGCGATGGGCTGGCATCATCACCCGGAAGGCGCGGCCGAGGCGGTGCGATCGACCGCCGCGGCGGTCAACATCGGCAACGTCCTGTGCCATCTCGCCGGCCTGGCCGGGGTCGAGGACGTGCAGTTGACGCTGGCACCCAGCGCCTACGGCCTCGGGCTGCTGTCCCTGGACATGAGCGCCGCTGAGATGTTGTTACCCGACATCGTGGCCGAGACCGACCAGCTTCGCCGCCAACTCGAGGAGGCCCTGGCGGACGTGCGGTAGCGCGTCAACGCCCGCGGGCTTGAGGCCGGAGGTTGGTCGTGGTACAACCGGGAGTGCCGCAGACGGAGCCGAGGTGCTCCCAAGGCGAGGACTGCAGCCGTGTCGATCGACACCCAACACCTTGCCCGGTGCCTACAGACCTTGGAGGCATCGCTGGTCTGCTTGTCGCAGGCCGAGGCCGGCAGCATCGAGTACGAGGTCTACCGCAACGCCGTGGTCAAGGGGTTCGAACTGACCCTGGAGATCGCCGGCAAGCTGCTGCGCAAGGCACTCAAGCACTACGGCGCCGCTCCGCGCACGGTAGACGAACTGACCTACAAGGACGTCCTGCGCCACGCCAACAAGCACGGGCTGATGGGTGCCGAGGAGGTCAAGCGCTGGTTCGTTTACCGTGACAACCGGAACGACACCGCGCATGATTATGGGCAAGGCTTCGCCGAGCAGACCCTGCGGCTGATGCCCGAGTTTTCCATGGACGCGCATCGACTGGAAACGGTCTTGAGGGACAGACTGGGGCGGGCCGATGCTTGAGCTCCGGCCCGATGACCTCGCCACGGTGCGGCGCCTCCTGGCTCGCCACGTTCCGGAGGCGGAGGTCTGGGCGTACGGCAGTCGCGTGGCCGGTCAGGGCCACGAAGGGAGCGACCTCGATCTGGTCGTGCGCAATCCCGCGGACCCGCGCCAGCCGCTGGCGGACCTGGGGGCGTTGGTCGATGCGTTCGGCGAGAGCGATCTCCCGTTCCTGGTGGACGTGTTCGACTGGGCGCGGCTGCCCGAGGGCTTTCGGCGCGAGATCGCCAGAGCTCACGTGGTGCTCCGGGAGCCGGGTCCGGCCCCTTCCCGACGGACGGCCGGGGCAGGCCGGTGAGCCGGCCCTGACGACGGGACTGCGGCAGCGGTGCCGTACACCGGGCCTCGGCCGAGGGCGTGGCCGTGGTTCCTGCTGTCCGGTCCCTGGTGTCGCTTCCCCCCTTCTGGACGCCGGCCGCGCGAGCATGGTACAAGTAGGCAGGCAGGCGAGGCACCGGCATGGACGGGATGCTGAACCAGGAGGAGATCGACGCGTTGGTGGCGCAGGCCAGCAGCGCCGCCGCGTCGCCGGTCGAGCGTGGCGATTCCAACCGCGACGTGTCGCTCTACGATTTCAAGCGCCCGGAGAAGTTCTCTCGCGAGCAGCTCCGCAATCTGGAGCGGATCCACGAGCGGTTCGCCCGGCTGATGAGCACCTCCCTGTCCGCCTACATCCGCACCAACATCATTGTCAAGATCGAGTCGGTCACGCCGCTCAGCTACCACGAGTTCGTCTACTCGCTGCCGCAGCCGACGCTGATCCACGTGATCGAGTTGGATCCGTTGCCCGGGCAGGCGGCCTTGGAAATGACGCCGTCGGTGGCCTTCCCCATGTTCGAGCAGATGATGGGCGGGGCACAGCGCCGGACGCAGCGCAGCCGGCCCTTGACCGACGTCGAGCTGGTCCTCTTCCAGCGGCCGCTGGAGCGCATGCTGCAATGTCTCACGGAGACTTGGCAGGACTTCGTCCGCCTCCGCCCGCGGGTCATCCGGGTCGAGCAGGACCCGCAGTTCGCCCAGGTCGCCGCGACCAACACGCCGGTGGTGGTGGTCAGCCTCGAGGTGACCATCGGCGACGAGTTCGGGATGATGTCGTTGTGCATGCCGGACGTCCTGGCCGATACGCTGCTGCACCATCTCGGTCAGGAGCGGATCGTCAGCGATCGCGGGGCGGTCGAGCGGAGCGGGATCGAAGTCAGCGAGATCCTCACCGAGGTGCCGCTGCCGGTGATCGGTGAGCTGGGCCGGTGCGAGCTCGCGCTGCGCCAGGTGCGCGGGCTGAACGTGGGCGATGTGGTCCTGCTCGAGACCCGCGTCGGCGACGACGTTGGGGTCTACTTCGGCGACCAACTGCTGTACCGCGCCCAAGTCCGCCAGCGCCGGCGAAAGGTGCTGTTGGAGCTGACCCACAAGCTGGTGGTGCCCGACGCCATGTCGTCGGTGCTGCACAGCGTCTCCGAGGAGCAGGCTGCACCCGAGGCAAGCGACGACGCTTGAGGTAGGTAAGCACTGATGGCCAACATTCTGGTGGTCGACGACGACGCCACCATCCGCGACGTGGTGGTCGAGGCGCTGTCGCACTTCGGTTATTTTGTGACTACCGCGCAGCACGGCCGCGAAGGGCTCCAACGACTCATGGAGCGCGACTTCGATCTGCTCATCCTCGATCTGCGCATGCCGGTCATGAACGGCTTCGAGATGCTCAAGTCGTTGCGCCAGACGATGAAGTCCGAGGTCCCGGTCCTGGTCCTCACCGGCTACGCCTCGCTGGAGTCCCTGTTCGAGTGCACCGAGCTGGGGATCAACGGGTACGTCCCCAAGCCGTTCCGTCTCGACGAGTTGGAGGCCAAGGTCAAACAGGTCCTGGAAGGCGGCTTCCCCTCGGTCTCCTCCCTCAATCGCAGCGCGCGGCAGCGCCTCACTGCTCGGGAGCAGGAGGTGCTTCTGCTGATGCGGCAGGGCATGACCGACCAGGAGATCGCCTCGCGGCTGTTCATCAGCCCATTCACCGCCCACAATCACGTGAAGCGGATCATGAGCAAGCTGGACTGCCGGAATCGCGCCGAGGCGGTGGCGCTGAGCTTCGTCGAGGACGTCTTCGATCAGTGACGCCGGCCGCGGCGGAACGTGCTCCGCGCGTGGCGTTGCCGGTCGGCCCGGCGGAGCGCCATTTGCCGCGCCCGCGCCCGACTCCGGTGTCGCGCATCGAGCGCCGCCTGGAATCCGCGGTAGACCAACTCGCGGAGCAGCCGCGACTCGACCGCCGTGGCCCGGGCCAGCGTGTCGGCCTCGCCCAGCGCCGCCGCGGCCAGTTCGTTCTCGCCGCTCCGCTCCAGCAGCGCCGCCTGCAGCCGCAGGCGAGCGGGGATTCCGGCAACCAGCGCGGTGGCGGTCCAGGCTTCGGCCACCTCGTCGATCAGCCGCCGCCGCACGCGCGACGCGCTCCGTTTGCCGGAACTGGCCGACCACCGGGCGACCGCCTCGCCGCCGGGCTCGAGCGCCAGCCGCCAGTCGCGGAAGAGCGGGTGATTGAGCAACGCCTCGACCTGCTCCTGGGACGCCGGCGCGGCGGTCACTCCTTCGGTGGGCTCGGCTTTGCGCCCGGCGCCGATGAAGGCCAGCGCCGGCTCGAGCGCCTCCGGCCGGGCGACCCCGGCCTGCTCGGCCGCCTCGACCACCTCGAGCACCCGGCCGCGGAGGTAGCCGACCGTGACCTCGACCAGCCCCCGCCCGACCGCCGCGGCCTGCGCCGCATCGAGCCGCGGCTGGTCCGCCGCCAGGCCGCGATGGTACCACTGTCCAAGCCACCCGCCACGCTCGTGAAGCAAGAGCGCCAGGCGCTCGGTGGTCTGCTCGGAGCCCTGCCGGTAGAGCACCAGCCGCTGCTCGCCGTCGATGCCGACGCCCCCGGCCAGACACGCCCGCAGGCGGGGCAGCCGGTCCTCTGACACCGGCGCGCCCTGACCGCGCAGCGGCGTGGGCTCGGGCGGGGCGAGCAGCCCCAGGCCGGTCGACTCGGCCGGCGCCGCCGGCATCTCGGGCTCCGCCACCCACTCGACGGCCCGGCCGCGGGCCGGGCGAATCGGTCGGGGCCGCGGCTCCGGGGCGGCGGGCGCCGGCTCGGCGGCCGGAGCGGCCGGCGCTGACGCCGGCGCCGCCGCGCGCAACGCGTCGCGGACGCGCTCGGCGCGGAGCTGAATGCGCTTCCGTTGAGCGCCGGCGGCGAGTCGCTCGACCGCCGGCAGCGCCTCGACGAAACCCAGCGAGTCGATGGCCTGGAGCGTGCTCTGCACCAGCGCCCACTCGTTGGTCTCCAGGATGGGCAGCAGGAAAGCCAGGATGCTCTGGTCCTTGACCCGCGAACTGCGGTCGATGAACGACAGGCGCTTGGGCAACGCCAGCGTGGCGAAGGCCGCGTGCACCGGCTCGACCGGTCCGTCGAGGAGCGGCAGGATGGCCTCGGCGGGGCCGGCGAAGACCTCCGGCGAGACAGTCGCCAGCGGCGCTTCCTCACCATCACCGCGCCGACGGCGTCGCCTGGAGCGACCTCGGCCGGCCCGACGGCGGCCTCCGGCCTCCGGCTCGCCGGCCGGCTCGGCTTCGGCCTCCACGGCCACGACCTCGTCGCCGGGCTCGAGCTCCTCGCCCTCGTCGGCCGCGCGCAAGCCGGCCCGCTCCAGCCGGGCCTCGTCCTCCTCGCCTTCCTCGGCCTCTGACTCGGGCTGAATCGGCCCGAGCGCCTCGCGCACCCTTTGGACTTCGAGCTTGTAGGCGCGGTGGATGTCCTCGCTGCCGAGCACGTCGTCGAGCATCTTGGCGGTGGCGGCGCCGCCCATACGGCGGAGCAGATCGAGGGCCACCAGCCGCTCGCGCTCGTAGGGCGAGACGACCATGCCGGACAAGACCGGGAGGAGCTGCGACCGGGCGCGGGCGAAGCGGCGGACGATCCGCTGGGCCTCGTCGTCGTCCAGGGCCACGTCGAACAAATGGTCGAGCGAGGCTTCGACCTCGCGCCAGGTCAAACGGCGCTGGAAAGAACTGCTACGGCCTTGAGGTCGGCCGCGCTGTCTCGATTTGATGGCCATGCAATCTCGGGCAGCCTCTCTGCCGCGGCCCGGCCGCGGAGGGTACCGGCTGTGCCCGCCTATGACGGTCGCTTCTTCCCTGTCGTCGGTTGCCGAACCCGGGAGGGGCGCTATACGTCACACCTGCTAGGCCACCTCCGGGCACCTCGGCGCGGACGATGCGCACTCGGAAAGATGCCCTACGGACGGCGGCACGATAGCACAGCAACCGGGCGGCGTCAAGGTTGTGACACCCTGGTGGAAGTGCTATACTCGCCACCGTCCAGACTGGACGAGCGGCAAGGGAGCCGGCGGTGAATTTGTTCGGAGTCGGCAGCTCCGAGATGTTGGTGATCGCGGTCTTGGCGGTCCTCCTGTTCGGTGAGCGCCTGCCGGAGGTCGCCCGCGCCGTGGCCCGGTTCACGCGTCAGTTGCGCGAGGTCTCGCGCGAGTTCCAGGACGCCCTCCGAATCGACGATTGACCGCCCCCACCGCTGCCAGGCCCTGGACGGCTCCGCCACGCGCCGCGAGCGACGGGGCAGGGTCTGGAGGCTCTCCGAGGAGGACGTATTGAGTACCATTCGACACGCCATCGTCGGCTGCGGCGGGATCGGCACTGCCCACGCCGTGGCCATCGCCGAGTTGGGTGAGTCCAAGCTGACCGTCGCCTGCGACATCATTCCCGAGCGGGCCGACAAGCTGGCCGCCCGCGCCGACGGCTGCGTCGCGGTGACCGACCTGGCCGAAGTGATCAAGCGCGACGACGTCGACCTGATCCACGTTTGCACGCCCTCCGGCATGCACGCCGACCAGGCGGTGGTGGCGTTGGAGAACGGCAAGAACGTGATTACCGAGAAGCCGGTCGACGTCACCCTGGCCGCCTGCGATCGGCTCATCGCCGCCGCCGAGAAGTCGGCCGCCAAGGCCACCTGCATCTTCCAGAATCGCTTCCTGTCACTGACTGAGAAAGTCAAGCAGGCGGTCGACGCCGGGTTGCTGGGCAGACTGACCATGGGCGATACGTACATCAAGTGGTACCGCAGCCAGGCCTACTACGACAGTGGCGACTGGCGGGCGACCTGGGACTTGGACGGCGGCGGCTGTTTGATGAACCAAGGCGTGCACTACGTCGATCTCTTGCAGTGGTACATGGGTCCGGTCGAGTCGGTCTACGCGGTCTGCGACACGCTGGCGCACAGCATCGAGGTCGAGGACGTGGCGGCCGCCGTGGTCCGCTTCCAGAACGGCGCCATCGGCGTGATCGAGGGCACCACCGCTGCCGCGCCCGGCCTCGACTGGCGGGTCGAGCTCCACGGCGACCAGGGCTCGGTGGTGCTGAAGAACGGCAGCATCGAGCAGTGGCGGTTCCTCGACAAGGCGCTCGACAACCAACCGCCGACCGACGAAACCGAGGCATTGAAGGCGGCCGGGGCCGATCCGAAGGACATCCCGGCGCAGGCACACACCAAGCAGATCGGCCTGATGTGCGACGCGATCCGCAACGACACCGAGGTGCCGATCTCCGTCAAGGAGGCCCGCAAGGCGGTCGAGATCATCACCGCCATCTACGAGTCGAACCGCCGTGGCGAGACGGTCAAGCTGCCGCTGTAGCATCGCGCGGCCGGGCGGGTGACGGACTCGGCGCACCGGCGTGCCGGAGACGGAGGCTGTCATGGCGAGGCATACGGTCCCCGACGGCGGCGAGGCCCACAGGCTGAGCGCGCTGCACGACGTGGCCCTGGCGGTCAACTCGTCGCTGGATGTCGACCGCGTGCTGGAGGTCATCCTGGCCCGCGCCTGCGATCTGCTGCAGGCGCGCAAGGGCTCGGTCCTGCTCCTCGACACCGCCAGCGACGAGCTGACCATCGCCGTGGCCTACGGCCTCAGCGAGGACGTGGTGGCCAGCACCCGGATCCCGCTGGGCGAGGGCATCGCCGGCGCCGTGGCGGCCTCGGGCGAGCCGCGGCGCCTGGCCTCGGGGACGCGCGACCGCGACGGCACCACGGTCGCCGTCCCGGCCGCGTTGTGCGTGCCGCTGACGGTCGGTGACGAGGTCATCGGCGTGCTCAACGTCTCGGACCGCGCCGCCGGCGACGAGTTCGGCGAGGCGGACCTGAGCCTGGCCTCCCTGCTCGCCGCGCAAAGCGCCATCGCCATCCGCAACGCCCGGGCGTTCGCCGAGCAGGAGCGCCACGCCGCCGAGCTGGCCGCGCTCCAGGCGGTGTCCATCTCGGTCAACGAAAGCCTCGACCTCAACCAGACCCTGAGCGAGGTCCTGGAGAAGGCCACCGCCCTGCTCGACGCCCGCAAGGGCTCGCTGATGCTGCTCGACCGGGAGGAGCAGGTGCTGACCATCGCGGTCGCCCACGGGCTCAGCCGGGAGGTGGTCGAGAGCACCCGGGTGCCCCTCGGCGACGGCATCGCCGGCGAGGTCGCCCGGAGCGGGCAGCCGCGCATCCTGGCCGGCGGGGTCAAAGCCGCGGGCAGCGTCAAGACCGCCGCCAGGAAGCTCCCGGCGGCGATGTGCGTGCCGTTGCAGCTCGAGCGCGAGGTGATCGGCGTCCTCAACGTCTCGGATCGCGCCGGCGGCGGCGACTTCAGCCAACGCGAGCTGGTCTTTCTCAGCGCGCTTGGTCAGCAGGCCGCCCTGGCCATCAACAACGCCCGGCTGTACGACGACATCAAGAGCCGGGCCGACGCGCTGGCCGCGCTGAACGACATCGGCCGGGCGCTGACCGGCTCCCTGGAGCGCGACGAGGTCCTCGGGCGCGTGCTGGACAGCGCCCTCCGCCTGCTGGCCTGCCGCAAGGGCTCGCTGATGCTGATCCAGACCGAGGCCGGCGAGGACAGCGAGTACGTGCTCGAGACGCCCGATCTGGAGGACCCCGCGGCGCCGGAGCGGTTCCTCGAGATCGTGGTCGCCAAGGGTCTGCCCGACGAGGTGGTGCGGACCACGCAGATCCGGCTCGGCGAAGGGATCGCCGGCCGGGTGGCCCTGACCGGCGAGCCGGCGGTGATGGAGCAGGGCGAGGTCAAGGCCGGCTCCGCCTCGCGCGAGCGCGGCGCCAGCCTGTGTCTGCCGCTGCACGCCAAGGAGCAGATCATCGGCGTGCTGAACCTCGCCGAGCACCTCGGCGGAGACTTCTCCGAGGACCAGGTCCAGCTCGCCGTGACGCTGGCCGCCCAGGCCGCCACCGCCATCGAGAACGCCCAGCTCTACGACGACCTGCGCGACCAGTTCGTCCATGCCATTCGGGTCATCGCCAACGCCATCGACGCCCGGGATCCGTACACCCGCGGGCACAGCGATCGCGTCGCCCGGTTCTCGCGGCTGATCGCCGAGCACCTCGGCCTGCCGCACGACAAGGTCGAGATCATCTACTACGCCGGGCTGCTCCACGACGTCGGGAAGATCGGCATCCGGGACAACATCCTGCTCAAGGAGGGCCACCTCACCGACGAAGAGTTCGACGTGATGAAGAGCCACCCGGTGAAGTCGGCGGAGATCATCTATCCGGTCAAGCAGTTGCGCCAGATCCTGCCGGGGCTGCGGCACCATCACGAGCGGTTCAGCGCCCGCGGCTACCCCGACGGGCTGCACGAGGAGCAGATCCCGCTCATGGCCCGGGTCATCGGCGTGGCCGACACCTACGACGCGATGACCTCCGACCGCCCGTACCGCAAGGCCCTCCCGCGCCGGGTGGCGCTGGAAGAGTTGGCCAAGAACCGTGGTTTACAATTCGACCCGGATTGCGTCAATGCGTTCTTGGAACTGGTCCGCCGCGGCGACGTCGGTGAGATCGACGGACAGGAGACCGACGGGGTCGAGGACGTCGAGGCGGCCCTCGCCGCGGTCGAGAAGGCAGGCGCCGGCGAATCCTGATCCGGCGCCCGGCGCCGAGCGGAGGATCGTCGTGCACAAGACCAAAGCCGTGGTCGGCTGCGCGCTGCTGTCCACCATCCTCATGGGCGGCTGCGCCAACCCCGTCACCGACGCGCTGATCGAGCAGCCGCTGGGCGCCCTGTCCGAGCTGGGCATCAACCTCCAGTTCCAGATGGAGCGCGACCCGCTGGTGCACGGGTACGTCAACCAGCTCGGACAGGAGCAGCGGCAGCTCGTCCGGCGCAAGAACGTGCCCTACCGCTTCAGCGTGGTGGAGCTCGAGGAGCCCAACGCCTTCGCCATTCCGTACGGCGGGATCTACGTCACCAAGGGCCTGCTTCGCTTCGCCGACGGCGAGGACGAACTGGCCTTCATCATCGGGCACGAGATCGGCCACGTCGAGCGGCGGCACAGCTCGCTGGCCTTCCAGCGCAACCTGTTGATCAGCCTCGGCCTGGCGCTGGTGACCAACGACAAGAACAAGAACTGGATGGAGTTCGCCTCCCTCGGCAACTACTTCCTCGACCTCCACTTCTCCCGGCAGAACGAGACCTCGGCCGATACCGAGGGCGTCATGTACGCCGTCAACAGCGGCCACGACCCGGCCGCCGGCGAGGACTTCTTCCACCGCCTGGACGCTCGGTACGGCGCCACCCCGCGGTTCTTCAGCTACTTTCAGACGCATCCCATCAACCGCGACCGGATCAACCACATGCACCGCTCGCCGTTCATGGCCGACGATCCTGTGCCGCTCAACCGGATCGCCGCCGGCGCGGTCAAGCGGGGGCTCTACCGGACCGCCGAGACGCACTACCAGCGGGCGGTGAAGGCCGATCCGAATCAGCCCGAGGCCTATGTTGGCCTGGCCCGGCTGGCGGCCTGGCGCGGCGACGTCAAGCTGGCCCGGCAGCACTACCTCGACGCCGTCGCGCACGGGGCCGACCCGCAGGTGATGCAGGCCGAAAGCGCCGCGCTGCCGGCCATGCCGCCGGCCGAGCCGAGCCCGGTCCCGGCCGGCTCGGCCGAGGTGCGGGTGGTCCGCGCCAGCCTCGAGCAGCTCACCGCCACCATGACCAGCGTGGCCGAGGCCGGGCAGGAGCAGTGGCGCGAGTCGCTGTCCGCCTCGCCGTCGCTGGTCAACGGCTACAACGCCGCCGGCAGCCAGCTCGACCGGCTCTACGGCCTCAAGGACGAGTTGCCCAAGCTGCTCCAGGACATCGTCGTCCAGGGGCAGAAGCTGCGCGCCGGGGCGATGCGGGCGGCGAGCGAGGTCGGCGCGGCTCAGGAGCAGGCTGAGCTGGCGCTGAAGATGATCGAGGACAACCGCGACCGGGCCCTCGCCGCGCTGGCCGATCAGCCGTCGGCCGGCGCGCTGGCCGTCGCCCGCGCCGTCCTGGTCGACGGCGAGCGCGCGGCCAAGGAGATCCGCGACGGCACCCAGCGCCTCGGCGAGGTGACCCCGTCAGTCCGCGACGCGGTCAAACGCAGCTATCAGGCGATCGACACCATGCAGCTCACCTTCCTCGACCGCACCGGCCGGATCAACCGCGCCCACGGCGTGGTCCGGGACATCGAGCAGACTCAGCGGCAATTGGACGACGCGGTCAACTCGGCCCGGAAGTCGCGGCAGGCGGTCTACACCGCGCGGGTGCGGGCGTTGCAGAGCAGCATCGACATCACCTTGGTCGACAAGCGCTCCTGGCAGCGCGCGGCGGCCAGAAAGATCCTGGCCCGGTACCTGCTGACCGAAGAGCAGCAGCTTGACCAGGCGCTGGCCTCCGGCCTGACCTATGGCGAGGCCGCCTACGTGCTGGGCATGTCCCGCAGCGCCGAGCAGCCGGCCGATCAGCTCCTCAAGCTGGTCCAGGAGTCCGGCCCCCGGCAGACGGTCGACCGCCTCGACCCCCGCGCCGTGGCCAGCACGGCCAACGTGGCGATTCTCCTCAAATTGGCCGACCAGACCCTCCGCCAGGAGTTGGAGCCGGCGGGAGTGTAGGGAATCCGCCCGGCGCACCGCACTCGTAGTGCCGGACCACAGTGAATGTAGCTCGTTGAAGGGACCGTGTACCGGAGCCCCGTAGGTCCTGAGCCTGTCGAGCAACGGTGTGATCTGTCAAGTGGTCGTGGGCATAGGCTGCCAGTCCTCCGACTTCTTGAGCATCGCGTTGAGGTGCGTGAGC